>Ga0209361_1000304_pt1 | contig 50398 bp, 44 predicted proteins | sample SaaInlV_200m_DNA_3_FD_184657 | JGI IMG/M metagenome (GOLD analysis project Ga0209361, IMG submission 184657) | Marine microbial communities from expanding oxygen minimum zones in the Saanich Inlet - SI037_S4LV_200m_DNA (SPAdes) (version 2) | ecosystem: Environmental > Aquatic > Marine >... | reverse complement strand
AAAGCCGCAGAATCGCGGTTTTCTATAGAAGAAATGTCGTCGCCGGCCATGTCGGCAATGTAAAGCGGAACGTCTTTATTTTCGAGGAGCTTTTTAAGATCTTCCAATGACAGCTTTACAATAGGAATGCGGAACGTCGCTCCTTTAGCGGCACGTAAAGCCTTGTCATTATAAACATCGACGCTGTCGCCGATGATGATTACAGCATCCCATCCTAATGCTAGCGCAGTACGTATCAACGTACCCATATTCCCAGGATCGGAGATGTTTTCAAGGACGACGAAGAACCGCATATCGTCGGTTATCGGCATCGTCGTTATTACGACCTCAGCAATAATAGGTTCTGGGTTTTTTACACCCGACACCTTCTTCATTATCTCCGGCGTCACCATTATAATATTGTCACATTTTATGTTAGAAGGGATATCCCCTTCATCAAGGATAATCACTGTCTTCAGCGTTGTGTGATTTTGTGCCTCTGATACCATTTTCCTGCCAACAACTATAGCGCTATTCTCTTCTTCGCGATATGAACTATCGTCGCGCAACTTTACAAGGCGCTTGACAACGGGGTTTTGTGGGCTTGTTATCACTAAAGTCATCGTTGCGGCCATATTGGTGATTTTTGTAAAAGCTTAATAATATCATTGGCATCATCGAGCATTTCATTGACAGCAATTCTTTCTGCTTCGCGAAGGATATCGCCCATCTCTTTTCCTGGCACAATGCCGTGCTCTTGCAATATCGCTGAAGTGACAATAGGAGTTTTATTCTTTATACGCCCTATCGCCGAGGACATAAGCCGCCGTTTTCTACGATAGTCTTTAAGGAATTCCGAGCGCTCTTCTTCGTGATAATATGCTGCGAGGACTTCTAAGCACGCTTCTGTATTATCGTCTGCATAGAGTCGCACCCACGATACATTTTCGGTGTTTTCATCGTCGGAAAGATCGCGAGCATGATATAATGTCTCAACAAAAGACCTTTCCTTTTTCGACATCTTAAGAAGTTTACATTGCTCAAGGGTGTCTTCAAGAGGCTTTTGCAAGAAAAGCGTGGCGACATACAAAACTGCGGGGACTTTATCAGAAAATAATGTAAAGCCTTTTACATTTTCCTCAAGAGCTTCTTTCGTTGTCGCCTCCAAAGAAGGAAATACCGCCTTTAGAAGCCCTGTATCGTACATCATCATTACAGCATCGCCGAAATGCTCGTCTTTTATCATCTTAGAAAATTCCTGCCATATCCTTTCCATCGACACTGCTGGCAAAACGGTATGGGAATATTCTTGTATTGCTTTATACGTCTTTTCTTCGATGTCGTATCCTAGTCGGCAAGAGAAACGCACAGCGCGGATCATCCTTAGGCGGTCTTCTTCGAAACGTTTCTGCGGATCACCTATAGCGCGCAAGACTTTTTTCTCTAGATCTTCTTTCCCTCCGACGAAGTCGTACACCTCTTTTTTTATGGGGTCATAGAACATGCCGTTGATGGTGAAGTCGCGGCGCTTTACATCCTCTTCGGGGGTCGTCGCTGTGATATGCTGAGGTCTACGCCCGTCGGTGTATCCTCCTTCGCTGCGGAACGTAGCGACTTCATATTGGCGGCCTTCGACAACTACGACAACCACGCCGAAATGCGCCCCTACTCCTATGGTGTGGGGGAAAATCTTCATGATATCATCGGGGAGAGCACTTGTGGCGATATCAATGTCGTCAAAATCATGACCCAGAAGAAAATCCCTTACGCATCCTCCTGCGTAATACGCTATATATCCTGCATCGACGAGGGTCTTTACAATTGAGAGAGCTTCTGTGTTGTTGTTCATATTATTCGTTAACCTCTTTTGGCAGGCTGAAGACAACGCTTTCGGTAGTATAGACAACGTCTTCTATCGAAGTAACGCCCATGACCTTGAGTCTCTCTATAACTTTCTGCACGACGTCTTCTGGTGTAGACGCCCCTGCTGTCAAGCCTATAGTATTAACGCCTTCGAGCCATTTTTCCTGTATCTCGTCTTCATCATTGATAAGATATGCTGTGACAGCGTTTTTTTGCGCTATCTCACGAAGTCTGTTAGAATTCGAGCTCGATGGGTCGCCAACAACGAATACTATATCGGTATCTTTTGTTATCTCCCTAAGCGCCGTTTGTCTGTTCGTCGTCGCGTAGCATATCGACGATTTCGCCAATGTTTCGATGTCGGGATATCTCTGTCGTAAAGCGTTTTGTATTTTCTCAATATCGTAACAACTAAGCGTTGTTTGTGAGATAAAGAAAAGCTTGTCGTCGGCGGAAAAGGGAAGTCTTTCAACGTCTTCGACGTTCTCTACTATCGTCGTTTTATTTGGCGCCTCTCCTGCTGTTCCTACAATCTCGACGTGGTTTTTATGACCTATTATTATGATATCATATCCTTTCTCGGCATACCGTTTTACGGCCTCGTGGATACGCGTCACTAGGATACATGTGGCGTCGATCTCGATAAGGTTTCTTGCTTTGGCATGTCTACGGACTTCTGGCGTTACGCCATGGGCGGAATATATCACCCTAGAGCCTTCTGGGGCATCGTCGAGATCTTCGATAAAGACAGCGCCCTTATCTCGGAGCTTGTTAACGACGTGTTTATTATGGACGATCTCGTGTTTTACATATATCGGCGCTCCCCACAGCTCCAGGGCGCGCTCTACGGTGTTTATCGCCCTGACGACGCCGGCGCAGAACCCTCGTGGTTTCGATAACAATAGCTTCATATTAATCCCTTAAACCCATGATTGCGAACTATCTTTCCTTTAGCGCCATAGAGTTAGGTAAGATGGCTCAGTGCACGACAAGCTAATAGTTTTAACTATTCGCGAGGAGTAAAATGAGCCAGATTGCCTGACACTCTGGATGCTATAGGAAACAAGTCCTTTTTTCTTTTTTAAAAGTTCAGACAGAGGTTTTTAACTATATAGAGATAAATACCTTAAGCCCTTACTCTTTCTTATTGTTTTTGTTTGCCCATTTGCTGTTATTTTGCTTCACCATATGTCTTTTTGCAGCAACACATCTACTTTGCTTCTATCCTCGCGAATGTTTTAACATTCTCTCGTCTTTCATCTTCGTATCTGTACCACCGCAAAAACCCTATGGCAAAGGATAGGTCGCAATCATGGGTTAAAACTGTGCTTTTCCACGAGTTCGTGGAAATGATATGACGTCACGGATGTTTTCCATGCCGGTAACATACTGCACAAAGCGTTCGAAGCCAAGACCAAAACCTGCGTGTGGCACGCTTCCATATTTCCTAAGCTCGAGATACCACCAGTAATTTTCTTTATCGAGGCCGACCTCTTCGAGGCGTTGCTCCAGAACATCGAGTCTCTCTTCACGCTGGCTTCCGCCAATAATCTCTCCGACGCCAGGGACAAGGACGTCCATAGCAGCGACGGTCTTGCCATCGTCGTTGAGACGCATATAGAAAGCTTTGATATCTTTGGGGTAGTCGTAAACGATAACGGGTTTTTTGAAGACTTCTTCGGTGATATATCTTTCGTGTTCCGACTGTAGGTCTTCACCCCATGAAGGCTTATATTCGAAGGTCTTCGTCGCCTTCTCGAGAAGAGATATTGCTTCGGTATATGTTATACGCTCGAATGGTGTATCGACAACACTTTGCAAACGCTCTAAGATTCCTTTTGAGATGAACTTATCGAAGAAAATCATATCTTCTTTGCATTTGTCGAGGACCTCTTTAATGAGATAGCGGACATATTCTTCAGCGCAGTCCATATCATCTTTTATGTCGGCGAACGACATCTCGGGCTCTACCATCCAGAATTCTGCTAGGTGCCGTGAGGTATGTGAGTTCTCGGCGCGGAATGTCGGGCCGAAGGTATATACGTCGGAAAGGGCACAAGCATATATCTCGGCGTTAAGCTGTCCAGAGACGGTAAGATATGCCGGCTTATCAAAGAAGTCCTGCTCGAAGTCTACCTCTCCCTCTTCGCCACGTGGTGGTTCGTTGATGTTCAGCGTGGTAACCTGGAACATATCGCCGGCGCCTTCACAGTCTGAAGCCGTTATTATTGGAGCATGGATATAATAGAAGCCTTTCTCCTGGAAGAAACGGTGTGTCGCAGCGCTAAGGGTGTTGTGAACGCGTGTTATGGCGCCGAGAGTATTAGTCCGCGGACGCAGATGGGCGATGGTACGTAAGAACTCAAAAGAATGCCTTTTCTTCTGTAGAGGATATGTCTCGGAATCGCAGCGTCCTATGACGTCGACGTTCTTCGCCTTCATCTCTACAGCCTGATTTTTTCCTGGGCTTTCAACGATATCACCAACGACGGCAACGGAAGCTCCTGTCGAAAGATGCTCTATAACTTCAGCATATCCTTCCATAGTGTCGTCGGCGACGACTTGGAAGTTTGATAACGTCGAGCCGTCGTTGACCTCGATGAAGGTGAACGTCTTCTGTATGCGGACGGTACGAACCCATCCTTTTATAGTTATTTCTTTGCCAACAAGGCCTTTGCCTTGGTCTTCGCGGTCTTTTATCTCTTTTATCTTGGTACGCATTGTTTCCCTCTTATATTGTCTCGTAAATTATATCATAATCTTTTGATTGTTACAACGTTGCAAATTCCCTGAGCATCGAAATCTCTTTAATCCACAAAGGATCGCCCCCTGGCGTCTCGAGATATTTTGGGATTTCTCGTGTTATCTTACCACGCATAAGGACTTTGAAGCTATCTATCCCTATCTCGCCTTCTCCTAGCGGGGCATGCCTATCGCGTCGCGAGCCTATCGCGTTCCACGAATCATTGACGTGAAAAGCTCTGAGATTATCAAGTCCTATTGTCTCGTCGAACTCTTTAAGCGTCGACTTCCATCCTTCTTCGGTGCGGATATCATATCCTGCGGCGAAAGAATGGCACGTATCAAAACATACGCCTACGGGAATATGTTTTTCTACTTTCTCTATGATCTCGGCGAGCTCTTCGAAGCGATACCCTATAACCGACCCCTGTCCTGCTGTCGTCTCAAGAAGTATCCTCGTCGTTCCTTCGTTTATCGTATCTTCGACACCATGAAGACTCTCAACGATACGCTCTATACATTGTGTTCTGTCGTCTTTAAGTGCTGAACCTGGGTGTACGGTAAGAAACGATATCCCTAGAGCGTTGCAACGCTCGATCTCTTCTTTTAAAGTCTTGCGGCTCTTTTTCAATATTTCTGGATCAGGAGCACCGAGGTTTACAAGGTAACTTCCATGGCTCATTATATTACGAAGCCCTGTATCTTCTAGTGTGGCATGCCAAAGAGCTACCTCTTCGTCATCGAGAGGTTTGCTGTCCCAGCGCCGCTGGTTTCTAGTAAAAAGCTGTATCGTCGTGGCGCCGATATCTTTACCTTCGATAAGGGCGTGGTATAATCCTTGTGCCGTCGACGTATGGGCGCCGATGAGAAGCTCGTCGCTATGAAGTTGTTTTGTCATGTTGCCTTTACCTCTTTTTCTCATTGTTTCCCATTGTACATTTCGTGCATAGTAAAATTAAATAAAGAAAAAAAATATGTCTGACGACTCCACACACACAATAGGGCGCTCAGCGCGATCCTTCTTTTCAGGAACGCTTCTTAGCCGCATCAGCGGCATGGCCCGCGACATTGCCATGACCGCCGTCTTTGGCGCAACCCCTGCCGTGGCGGCTTTCATGATAGCCTTCAGACTATCGAACCTACTAAGAAGACTCCTCGGCGAAGGCGCTATGCAAGCTGCATTCATCCCGCATTTCGAGCGCATCAGACACAAAGACCCAGATCGTGCGGCGTCATTTTTCCGCGACGTCTCGGGATCGCTGGCCACAGTCCTCGTCGGAATCATCATCGTCGTCGAGATTCTCCTACTAGCAAGCATTCCCATATTCTCGCCTTCTCCCGACAACAAAGACATAATCATCCTTACAGCGCTTATGATGCCCGGGCTTTTCTTTATCTGTTTCTACGGCATCAACACTGCGCTATTACAATGCGAAAAAAAATATTTCGTACCGAGCATAGCGCCTATAGCTTTCAATGGAATATGGGTCTTTGCCGTAATAGCAATGAAGACATTACCTGTCCGCGATGCTATGACATGGCTTGCCGTAATCGTCGTCATCGCCTTCGTAGCACAATGGCTGGTTACGGTTCCTGGGACAATTTCACATCTCAAGCGATATATAACAATACAGTGGCTTAAAGATACGTCCTTTTTCTCAAGAAGCCTGCGTCCTATGGCAAAAGCTCTGCTTTTGGGAATCCTTGGCGTAGCAGCAGCACAGATAAACAACGGCCTCGACGCCCTATTCGCCCGTGCCGCCAGCGCCGAAGGCCCAGCATTTCTATGGTTTTCCTTGCGCCTGCAGCAGCTTCCACTTGCCCTCTTCGGAATAGCGATAACGGGGGCGATGCTTCCACCACTATCGCGAGCGATAAAAGCTAAAGATATGGAACGCTACCACCATTTTCTCGACTTCGGAATACGACGATGTGTCGCCATGATGCTTCCAGCGACACTATTAATAATAGTATCGGGGGTCTCTGCGGTAAATGTCATATACGGACGCGGGAATTTCAGCGTCGAAGACACCATAATGACAACGCGCTGCCTATTGGCATATTCTACTGGACTTATACCGATAACGCTTGTAATCCTTTTTTCCTCGGCGTTCTATGCCTTCAAAAACTACAAAACGCCGGCAATAACGACCGTCATCGCCGTCATTATAAACATTCTTTTGAATATGATCTTCGTATTCTTCTTGAAATGGGGAGCAGTAAGCATAGCAATAGCAACGAGTATCAGCGCATGGATAAACGCCGCCCTTCTCGCCTACAACCTGAAAAAATATCACGGAAACATCATATCAAAGAAAGCCATCACCTCTTTCGGCGCCGTAGCAATAGCAGGCGTCCTCGCCGCTACAGTGACGACACTACTAACATACCACCTGCCATGGAACATACCATGGACAATGGTCCTAACATACGAGATCTTGCCACTTCCAAGAACAATGCTGATACAATGCCTCGCCTTCCTCACCGAAGCAGTACCGTTCACGATAACCCTCGTCGCCGTCGCCTTCATCGTCAAAGCCCGAGATATCCTCGACATCCTTCACTAAGTTCAAAGTTCTGTGTCAATAAACGCGCTAACCAGTGACAAAAAAAAACGGCGAAAACATCGATGATGCTTCCGCCGAAAAGGAGGTAGTTTTAATACCAGTGGTATTGCTTTTACTTCGTGTGTGCTAAGAATTCACAAACAACAGCGACGTTGACAGGCATCGGCAACGACACAAGGTCGTATTTCGGTGTTGCTAACATCGTTCCAGAAAAAGCGTCTTTGTTAAGAGAAAGATACTCGGGAACATCACGTCCACCTTCGAGGGCGTTAAGTACGCATGCTATCTTCCGCGACTTCTCTCTTATCGAGATCTCCATACCTGGCTTCACTAAGAAAGATCTGATGTCGACCTTCTTGCCGTTAACTTGGATGTGTCCGTGGGCGACGAGCTGATGTGCCGCTAATATCGTCGGCGCAAGCTTTAGTCTGTAAACGATATTGTCAAGGCGCGACTCCAACATCTCAAGAAGAGTGTGTGATGTGTTGCCTTCACGACGTACAGCTTCGCGATAATAGCGAAGAAGCTGCTTCTCGCTGATCATCCCAAAAGATGCTTTTAGCTTCTGCTTCTCTTCAAGCTGAAGACCATAGTCGGACTTCTTGCGGCGGCGAGCGCCGTGCATTCCTGGAGGGTTCTGCTTGTGAAGCATAGGGTTACGTGCGCGGCCGAAGACGTTCGCTTGGAATCTTCGGGCTATCTTGTTTTTGGGTCCTCTGTATCGAGCCATTAATTCTCCTAAAGGGTTGTCATATAAAAATATAAAATACGCCATCAATCATACGGTGTTCGTCGTTTTTCTACAAGACCTTTTTATAGGTATTGTAACGTTTTTGTTGTGATGGTACTATATATCGTATCATAAACACTGATGTTACGCGCTAATCTTGCTTTAGTGGTGTAGCGAAAGGGGCAAGATGCAAGTACTTCTGACGAACCAAGCTCTGAAGAGCTGGGTGAGGAGGAATACGTAGCAGATTGTTCCTTGCAGCACGCCAATAAAGTGAGAGTAGCGCGTAAGGTCAGTTAAACAAACAAAACTACTCATTATGCCTACTACAATACGCGTCCTTAACGACAATTCCATCAACAAAATCGCTGCCGGCGAAGTAATCGAAAACCCCGCCTCTGTGGTGAAGGAACTTCTTGAAAATGCCCTCGATTCCGGAGCAACGGAAGTTTCTGTCGAGATAAAAGCTGGGGGCCGACAGCTTATCCGCATCCTCGACAACGGATGTGGGATGTCTACCGACGACGCCCTTCTAAGCCTCGAAAGGCATGCAACATCGAAGATTAGCGGTGTTGATGACCTCGAAGAAATCTCTACTATGGGCTTCCGCGGCGAGGCAATCCCCTCTATAGCGTCGATATCGAAGTTCGTTATGCTGACATGTCCTCATGGCGACGCCGAAGCTACCATGGTCACCGTCGATGGCGGAAAAATAATGTCATGCCGCCCAGCGGCGCGGTCACCAGGAACGACGATAGAGATCTCTTCGCTGTTCTTTAACGTTCCCGTAAGGAAAAAGTTCCAGAAAAACATCTCCCAAGACACCGGACAGATACATAAAGTCGTCGGAGCCCTTGCCCTTGCAAACCCTGGGGTTTCTTTCGACTTCATCGTCAATGAAAAAAAGCAGCTTTCCCTAAAGGCCTGGGATGACGTTTCTTTCACCGACAGCCTAAAAACTCGCATCGCTGACGTCCTTGGCAAAGAATTCTTGGAATCTTCGCGACATGTTTATCATCGCGAGGGAGACATTATCGTCGAAGGCGTCGTCGGCATACCTTCATATACAAGGCCAAACAGGTCGGGACAGCATATCTTCATAAATAAAAGACCTCTATCATCACCGACGGTGTCATACGCTGTAGCTGACGGATACAGCACGCGCCTAACAGAGAGGCGCTTCCCAGCTTTCCTTCTACATATTACCCTCCCAGGAAGCTTAATCGATGTAAACGTCCATCCACAGAAACGCGAAGTACGCTTCCACAACGAAAAAGCCATAAGAAAAACCGTATCCACTGGCGTCGATAAAGCCCTTATGAAGGCTTTACATCCTAAACACGATGGTATCGATTCTTCGGCGCCTACAGTATCACCAACATTCTCCCCTAGCGATTCCGCCCTCCCAAAAAATATGGCTTCTTTTTCGGTACCGACATTTCGCAACATCATTCCTGAGCCGGCATTTTCGACAGAAGACGTCCTCGACGTCATAACATTACCACAAGTCCTCGGCGTCCTCGGAGAATATCTCCTTCTCGATGCTTCGTCCCTCGACGCCACAAAAAAAGGACTTGCCATCGTCGACAGGCGACGCGCACAATTCCGTATCTTCTTCGAAGAGCTTATCGACGGCTCTTCACAGCGCGGGATCTCTTCTTTAGGAATACAAAACCTTCTAATTCCTATAACGCTAGAATTCTCTGCAGCAGAAGCCGTGCTCCTCAAGGAACATCTAGATATTCTCAATGGCTTCGGTGTCGGCATCAGAGATTTTGGCGGCAACGACTTCGTAGTCGATGCTATACCGCAGTCTCTCGACAGCGGTGATGTCGCTTCTTTCGTTGATGCCATTATCGAAAACCTCGGGGCTCCAGGGAAACTCAAAAAAGAACGTCGCGAAAAGCTCGCCGTTGCCGTCGCCAAGGCCGCGATACCGAAAAAAAATACGTTGACGGCCAACGACTCACAAAGTATCGTCAACACTTTAATGAAATGTAGCGATCCATACCAAACGCCACAAGGCGAGGCTATTGTCGCCACAATAACAGAAGAAGAGCTACAAAAAAAGTTCTACTGAAAAAGGAAAAAAGATGAATTTCAGCGCTCGAATCAAAAAAACACAAAATCTCATAGAAGAAAAAGGCTATAAAGCCCTGCTTATCGAAGAACCCTTAAACATCTTATATCTCACCGGGCTTGACATCTCGATGGGACAGCTTCTTATCGACACCTCTAGCGCCTCCATCTTAGTCGACAGCAGATACTACGAAGAATGTAAGAAATTAGGCACCATAGACGTCGTCGCCACGACAAAAACGGCGCTCGTCGAAGCTCTAACCAAAAAAAGTATAAAAAGTGTGACTGTTGATGGCGCCACTATGACATACAACTCCTTTATCGCTCTCGAAAAGAAGTTGTCCTCTAAAGATATCACCCTTGTCGCCGCCGACTCCCCGCTTAAAGAACTTCGTAGCATAAAAGACGCTGAAGAAATCAAATCCTTGCGCAATTCCGCCGCCCTTGCAGCACAAGGATGGGACTATGCATGCTCTATTCTTAAAGAAGGTATCACGGAAAAAGCCGTTGCCACAGAGATGGAAATTTTCTGGAAAAAAAATGGCGGGGAAGCACCTTCTTTCGAAAGTAATATCTCCTTCGGAGCAAACAGCGCACTTCCTCATCATCGTGCTGGAACGTCAAAACTCACGAAAAACAGCGTCATCCTTATGGATATCGGCGTCACCGTAGAAAACTACGCCTCCGATATGACACGTGTAGCATTCTTCGGCGACCCTAGCACAGAGATAACAAAGATCCATGACATTGTACAGCGAGCGCAAAAGGCCGCTTTAGAATTATGCCGCCCAGGAACGGATCTCGGCACTCTAGACAATGCCGCCCGCAACATTATCTCCGCTGAAGGATATGGTGAATATTTCTCACACGGACTCGGACACGGCGTCGGCCTCAACGTCCATGAAACACCCGTCGTAACGCACAAAGATCCGTGGTGCGACATAAAACTACAAGAAGGTATGGTTATAACTGTAGAACCTGGAATATATCTCCCAGATATCGGAGGTGTGCGCATCGAAGATACTATAGTGATAACAAAAGACGGCTACGAAAGCCTGACACAGCGCCCTACCGAAGCCATTGTCATCGAAGTTTAGCTACGACCTCTTTCAGTCCTTCGAAAAATATATCGATATCGCTTTCGTTGTTATATATCCCCAGCGACATCCGCGCTGTTGATGTCACGCCAAAACGCTCCATCGTCGGCTGTGCACAATGATGCCCTGTTCGTATCGCTACACCTTTAAAATCTAGCATCGTCCCGATGTCAAGAGAGTGAATACCATCGACGATAAAGCTTACAATACCAGAGCGTCTGGCTTTACAGGGGCCTAAAACCTTAAGCCCGTCGATACCGCTATTATCAAAACAATCTAAAGCATAACCCAAAAGTTTTTCCTCGTAGGAATGTATCGTTTCGATACCTTTATCCATAACATATTCGAGAGCTGCACCCAAACCAATAACCTCTGCTATCATAGGCGTCCCCGCCTCAAATTTCAAAGGCGGCTGCTGATACGTTGTTTTCGCCATCGTTACGATGTCAACCATATCGCCACCACCATGATATGGCGGTAAAGCCTCGAGGAGCTCCTTCTTACCATAAAGAATGCCTATACCCGTAGGGCCATAAACTTTATGTCCGGAAAACGCATAGAAATCGGCGTCGAGGTCTTGGACATCTATAGGATAATGCGGCGCTGCTTGTGCGCCATCGACGAGAGTTTTGGCACCAACATCATGTGCCATAGAAACCATTTCTTTAACATGGAGTACCGTCCCGATAGAATTCGCCACATGACAAATTGCCACGAGTTTTGTCTTTGCACCAAGCATTTTTCTATACTCTTCAATGATAATCTCACCATTATCATCGACAGGAATAACACGCAAGACAGCACCGCGCTCTTCACACATAAGCTGCCAAGGGACGATGTTCGAATGGTGTTCTATCTCAGAAATAACAACCTCGTCGCCAGTAGTGATGAAAGATTTTCCAAAAGACGATGCTACAAGGTTTATGCTTTCTGTCGTTCCCCTTGTGAAGACTATGGTGTTTTCTGATGGGGCGTTGATGAAATTTTTAACGACTCCCCTTACAGCATTATAACGTTCCGTTGCGTGTAGCGAAAGCTCATATATGGCACGATGTACGGTGGCATACTCGTTGCGATAGAAATCCGACATCGCAGAAATAACTTTCTCAGGCTTATGTGTCGTCGCTGCAGAGTCTAAATAAACAAGGGGCTTACCATGCATCGTAGATTTAAGCATGGGAAAACCGTCGCGGACAGCGATGAAATCAATGGCGTCGTTCATGATGATATAAACCTCCGGGCTTTATCTTCTAATACTCTTCGTAACGAATCAAGGGGTATGAAGTCAAGGACCTCTTTGTTGAAACCATATACCAACAAACTCCGCGCCTCGGAAAGCGATAGACCTCGTGACCGCAAATAAAAAATCTCTTCGTCGTCGAGAGCTCCAACAGTGGCACCGTGAGAAGCTTTTACATCGTCGGCGAAAATCTCCATAGAAGGAAAAATATCGGCAATAGCATCGTCGCCCAACAAAATATTCTTGTTCTCCTGTCGCGCATCGGTATCATGAGCTTCGCTGCCAACAATAACTTTTCCAACAAACGAAGACCTGCTGGCATCGTTACAAACGCCTTTGTAAAGCTGACGAGAGACCGTTGAAGGCGCGCGATGATCAACGATGTTATTGATATAAACGCCGTCATTGCCTTCTAATAGCCAACCCCCAGAACAATATGCTGCAGCGTTGTCTTCTTCGAGAATAACTTCGCTGTCATAACGAACGCAGCTACCACTATCGACGACAGTAATACTTTTAAAAATTCCGTCTTTTTTTACTCGAGCCCGGACACTTTCAAACTGCCAAGAGGCATTTTTCGATGACGTCATAATATGGTGAACTCTCGCTCCAGCATCGACAACAAAATCATGGACGCCACTAGCAAAGCTGTCGGAAGCGCTGTTGTTTGTGTGTGTATATAATGTAACAGAAGAATTTCTCCCAGCAAAAAGATGTACTCGAGGAAAAGTCATCGTAACATCAGATTTCGTTGTCATCAACACATGCAAAGGAACGTCTACAGAAACATCGGGAGGAATATAAATAAAAACGCCATCGCCAGCAAACGCGCCGTTAAGTAACACAAAAGGGTCTTCCTCGTTGTCTAAATTTTTAATATGTCCTCTGAAAAAAGCAGCATACCTTTTAAAAGCCTCTTCAAGAGGAGCAATAATAACTCCTTCATGTAAAGCACCAATTTTTGACAAACGAGGACTATATGCTCCATCGACAAAGACAAGAACACTATCAGAACACTCATGAAAAACCCCATCGAGGATTTCTTCGGCATGCGCTTCTTTACTATAAACGTTGCTATATGAAGACTTATAAAGGTCACGAAGAGGTACTCCTTTAAACTCTGTAGTGCTTCCACTAGGAAGGCCTTTGCAGCAAAAACTTTTCCATGCGGCAGAGCGGAACTTGTGAAGGCCATCGCCAGAAACGGCGCTATAACACTCAGCGATGCTCTTGTAAAACGGGCCTCCTTCTGCAATGTAATGCTGCTTTACATTTTTTTTACTCACTTCCCTTCTCCTTCGGACTCAAAAAGTTTGCCGTAACCTTTTTTCTCAAGCTCGCAGGCAAGGCCTGCTGTCCCAGACTGCACTATTTTTCCATCCATCATAATATGAACATAATCTGGGGTGATATAATCAAGAAGACGCTGGTAGTGTGTTATCAATAACAGGCATTTTTCTGAAGACATCACCCTATTAACTCCGCTTGCTACTATACGAAGGGCGTCGATATCAAGACCAGAATCTGTCTCGTCCAAAATCGCTACTTTAGGGTCTAGTATCGCCATCTGCAAGATCTCGTTACGCTTCTTTTCACCACCGGAAAACCCCTCATTGACATTACGTTCTTTAAACTCGGATCTTATCTCCATAGCTTTCATTGTTGCGCTGAGATACTCGGAAAAGTCCTCTTGGGAAAGCACCTTTTTCCCCTGGGTTTTACATATAGAATTATATGAGGTGCGAAGGAAAAGCTCATTGGTAACACCGGGAACTTCGACGGGATACTGAAATCCCATAAAAATTCCGCAATGGACACGCTCTTCAATGCTGAGGTCAAGGATATTCTTCCTATCAAAAAGGACTTCTCCATCAAGAATTTCGTATGCGGGGTGTCCGGCGATAGCCTTCGCAAGAGTGGACTTTCCTGTGCCGTTAGGCCCCATGATAACGTGTATTTCACCTTTTTGTATCTTCAATGTAAAGCCCTTAATGATCTCTTTACCATCGACGGCGACGTGAAGGTTTCGTATCTCAAACATATTCTTTATCCTACTGAGTTTTCTAATTTTAAAGTAAGTAGCTGCCTCGTCTCTGTGGCAAACTCCAGTGGCAGTTCTTTGATAACGTCTTTACAGAAACCCCCGACGATCATCGTTATCGCCTCTTCGCGCGATATTCCTCTTGTCTGCAGATAAAACAGCTGATCTTCGTTCATTTTAGACGTCGAAGCTTCATGTTCTACTTCGCTCGAAGTATTGCGCACCTCTATCACTGGGAAGGTATTCGCCGAGCATTCATTTTTTATAAGCATGGAGTCGCATTGTGTATAGTTACGGGCGTTTTTAGCATTCTTTCCTATCTTCACAACGCCTCTATAGCTGTTATGTGATTTATCGGCAGAAATCCCTTTAGACACTATCGTCGACCGTGTATTTTCGCCGAGGTGTATCATCTTCGTTCCTGTATCGGCCTGCATCATACCGTTGGTAAGCGCCACGGAATAAAATTCTCCTACAGACCCTTTGCCTTCGAGGATACACCCCGGATATTTCCATGTTATCGCAGCACCAACCTCAACTTGCGACCATGATATTCGCGAGTTCTTGCCTTTGCACAGCCCGCGTTTCGTCACGAAGTTATACACCCCGCCTTTCCCAGTAATAGGGTCTCCGGGATACCAGTTCTGCACCGTAGAGTATTTTATTGTGGCATCATCGAGAGCGACAAGCTCGACAATAGCGGCGTGGAGCTGGTTGGTGTCATACATCGGCGCTGTACACCCTTCGAGGTAGCTCACCGAAGACCTCTCTTCGGCGATGATAAGGGTGCGCTCAAATTGTCCTGCCGTCTCATCGTTGATACGGAAATATGTCGAAAGCTCCATTGGACACGTCACACCTTTGGGGATGTAGACAAAAGATCCGTCGGAGAAAACCGCAGAATTCAGCGCTGCGAAGAAATTATCTCCCGGAGAGACGACGCTGCCGAGATAGCTCTCAATAAGGTCGGGATAGCGCTGTACTGCTTCTGATATAGAGCACAACACAACGCCCGCCTTGCTAAGTTCTTCTTGAAACGTCACCCCTATCGATACGGAATCAAAAACCATATCAACGGCGACATTGGTAAGGCGCTTCTGCTCTTTTACGGGGATCCCTAGCCTTTCGAAGGTACGTAAAACTTCAGGGTCTACCTCATCAAGGCTATTGAGTTTTGGTTTCTTCTTTGGAGAAGAGTAGTAACATATTTCTTGATAGTCAATATTAGGATAAGTGCCATTGAGCCAATGTGGCTCCTCCATCTTCTTCCAGATGTCAAAAGCCTTAAGACGGAAATCTCTGAGGAAAGAAGGCTCCCCCTTCTTCTCCGAGATGAGACGTATCACATCTTCATCAAGGCCTTTGGCAATGGCGTCTTTCTCGACGTCGGTGACAAAACCATACTTATATTTTTTGCTATCTTCGGGTGAATCCACCATTTATCTCTCTATCGATGTATAAAAACATATGAAATATAACATATTATCGCTTTTCATACAAAAAATGGTTTTTAATTTTTAGCCCGCGATTGCAACAGCATCCTGCAGTCTAGCGGCACAATACGGCTACGAAATCCAAAAATTATACCAATTTATATATAAGCCTGGTTATCTCGTCGAGCCAAGACATCGAAAATGCTCCGATATAGCGTATTATCGCAAACCACCCCAGCCACAGAATCCCCACGCCAAAAAGAGCTTTAAGTGGCATGCCCAAAAACACCATCTGAACTTGTGGCGCCAAGCGGTTGGCTATACCAAGGAATGTGTCAGTCATAAGCACTATAAGTAACGCCGGCATTGCAAGCCTCACTGACGATATGATAATAGTATTATAAAGCAAAAGTATCTGGTCCCAAAACGGCGACCCTTGAGCAATAAGCTTGCTGTTGAAAAACTGATCGACAGGAAGAAGCTGAAACGACTCCATTACAGTGTCAATAAATAATATCGGCCCGTTAAAGGAAAAGAAAAGATATACCGTAAAAACATTGAGAAATAGCCCTATAGGCGAGCCCATATTTTGAATTATAGGGTCATTAACCTGAAAACTCGCTGCGCCGCGTTGGTGATCGATAAAAATTCCACCGGTCTCAGCAACGACAAAGGGCACGGAAGCAATAAAGCCTATGACAAGACCCAAAAACGCCTCTTTGATAAAAAGAAAAACAAGCATCATATTAAACTGTAACGGCACCGTCGCCTGTGCTAAAACATAAGGAAAAGCCACAGCAAAAAGAGCGATACCAAGGCCTGCTTTAACAGGGTGAGGAAGAAGCTTTGCTCCTAAAAACGGGGCAAGAGCTATTATCGGAAAAAGACGCGCTATAGTAAGAATAAAAAGCGATGGAAGAAACGTCATATACTCCCGAACAAAAGGGTGCATAAGAACATAGTCGATATAATCCGGTGATAAATAGTCAAACTTCATACTGACACCCGTGATGCGTTCACTCCACCCACGTGGGGAAGTTTGTAAATATCGTCATAGCAAATTGCATTATCTGCGATCCAAGCCACGCTCCTAATATTATTAGCGTAAGAGTCACAGCTACAAGCTTTACCGTGATAGAAAGCGTCTGCTCTTGTATCTGCGTCGCCGTCTGAAATATCGCAACAGTAAGGCCCAATACCATACTTATAAGAACCGGAGGCCCAGAAAGAATAAGAATAAGAAGAAGGCCTTGATATGCCGACTGTACAATCTGCGATCCAAACATTCACTCATCCCCACTATTTAAACGTTGCAACAAGACCTTGAACAAGAAGCGTCCAGCCGTCGAGCATCACCAGCAAAAAAAGCTTCAAAGGCATCGATATCGTCACCGGCGATAACATCATCATACCCATAGCCAAAAGAATATTCGCCGTAACAAGGTCTATAACAAAAAACGGTATGTATATCAGCGCACCAACCTCAAAGGCAACCTTCAGCTGACTGGCGATATACGTCGGTATCAAAACGATAAAATCGTTGATAGAAAGCTCCGCACGATATTCAATAGGAAGGATCTTATACGTCATACGATAAAACGACCGCTGATGGTCGGGAATGACGTTCCTCATAAGATACTCGCGATATGGCTCACTGGCAGCCTTGGCGACAGTAATAAGAAACTCCGAAGAATTGGTGTCGACAATAGAAGTCGGAACATTCTCGCTGTTGATAAGATCTTCGGCGGCCGTGTACATCTGCAACATCGTTGGAAACATAATATATATGCTCAAAAGAAAAGCAATGCCATTAACGACCTGGTTCGGTGGTGCCTGCTGAGCACCAAGGGCATTACGCAACAGTGATAAAACCACTACGATCTTTATGAACGCTGTCAGTATCATAATAATGAATGGTAACAACGCCATAAGAGTAAGAGCTACCGCTTGTGTAACTAAAGATGGCCCCTTGAACGTGTTAAACTCCTGAAGCATCCTCGCCGTCTTCTCAGCAGCCGGGTCAGCAATGCTCTGAGAAAAAAGGTTTATAGGAACAAGCCACCATACACATATAGCAATAAGAACCAAAAATATAAATTTTGGAGAACATAGTCGCGATCGTATCATAAAAGCCTCTATTTTTCTTTTTGTACTACCTTCTGAAACGCTGCCTCAAGACGACGCCATTGGTTGTCTATCTGCGCGTTTATAATACCTGCCTCTGTCTCTATAATACACCCGCCAGGAGCAACATCTTCTCTCTCTTGGATAGAAAGGCTCTCAAGGCGCTCGAAAATCTGATTTAGCCTGGACTTGTTCTTATCGAGAACCTCTTTGTCGTTTTTGTTGACGTATATAATTATCTTCTGATGCTGCGACACGGCTCGTAGCGTATTGGAAACAATATTAACAATAGCTTCTTCGTTAAGAGACATCTCATCACCAACAATCTTCTTCGCCGCTTTTATCGCTATCGGTATGATGATTTTCTCCATCTCCCGACGAACCCTTCTTCGCCTCTTCTCGAGAAGAATTATCTGCTCGTTCCACCGCTTCTGCCCCTCAGCAAAACCTTCTTCCTGGGCCGCCTCTTTGAGCCTCTCACACTCCTCGGAAACCTCTTTCTTGTAACGCTCAGCATCGTCGTCGACCTTCTTAAGCATCTCCTTAGCGCTAAAAACTGCCGAAATGTCTTCTTTGGGGATAACCTTCTCCTCCGAAGAAAGATGTACGTCACCGCTGTATATCAAAGAAAAAAGCTTGCTCTCTTTAACCATCCTACATCCTCAAAAAAGTTATAATATTATGAACCTGTAAACGAACAGAAGCAACAACATCACTGTTAACAACTTTCGATATGCTTCTCTCAATAAAAACCGCCCTTCCAATGTCGAGGTGGTGACACAAATGCCATATAAAAGCAGGGCTTTCCTCAGACACAGCAAAAGCAAGACGCATAAGACCACGACGATGCAGTGTCGCCCTAAGCTTCATGGTATCACCATCCCAACTCCGAAGATTAAGCTCTGGAAACGTCGCCTTGTCTTGGTCGCGAGAACACCTTTTAAGATAGCGTCGCTGTGGCGGAGAAAGCATACTATAAACTTTCTTCAAAACTCCCCTATCAACAATTAGTGGCACCTCACGAGCAAGGTCATAAAGTCCTAAAAAATCTATGACCCTAACAAGCATACGTTTGTCACATGTCAATAAAGATGAAAGCTCCGAAGAAGATAACCACTCAACAGGAAAGTTTTTTTCTTCATCGAAAAAAGAAAAAAGATAATCGATAAAAAACGCTCTTATCTTATTGGGAAGCAGCTCCTTTTTACATTCTCTCTTCAACAACATTCCAAGGCCACGAAGCTGTGAGTCTGTCAAAACAGAAAAAATCTTACCGTGAATCTCTTCGGGGATCTTAGATATCACGTCCGAGATCCACGAATAATGCATAGTAAAAAGAGCCTCTTGAGAAAAGTTCGCCACAGCCATTGCTTTATCGCTATCAAGCGACATATCAACAACAGCGCTGCGCTCCTCCTCAGGCAAAAAACTTAGCAGCGCCGAACCATCATCACTATAGCGATTAAGTAATACCGATAACATCGCTGTGCTCTTAGAGCATGCAATCCCCATCGCTATTCTTCCTCTTCGGGCTCTTCTTTCTCTTCGGGTTCTTCAGCTATAGTAGGCTCTTCAACAACGCCCTCTTCAACAGGCTTTTTCTCAATAGCCACCTCTTCAACAGGCTCTTCCTCAACAACAGTCTCTTCAGGAACTTCTTCTGCGTTCTTTTCTTCGACCTCTTCGGCCTCTTCTTCAGTTTTGTCAACAGAACCCTCCTCAAAAGCCTTTAAGCTGAAAAGGGTGTGGAAACCTCCAACTTGATGTAATAGAGGGAATATCTTCCACACTATCCAGATAAGAATAAAAAGTACTAGAATAACAATGATAGAAAAGGTAAAGAAAATCGTACGAAAACGACCCACAGAATCTTTGTCAACGATGACAGACCATATCTTTGCATAATCGCGATCTCCACCAATACTATCTTCACCAGAAACAATATCTATGGCACTAAGAAATCGTGATTTGTCGGAAATAACGGTGACGTTTTCAAAACTCAAACCATTGATACTACTCGCAACAAGTCTCTTGATCTTGGGAATAAGATGGGCATTTGGATCGTCGAGAATGCCTTGGTGTTTGACGTATACCGATGCTGTAACAATACCATCATCCTCCTGACCAAACTCACTTACTTCAGGAAATGAAAGCTGTATGTCAGCATCTATAACACCATCGATCTTTCGTATCGTATTAGCAAGCTGCTCGGCAAGACCCGCCTGATACCGTATCTTGGCGTCAGACTCCGAAGAGACAAGCCCCGACTTAGCAAAAAGCTCCAAAAGCGTTTGACCTTTCTTCCTAGGAAGCCCCGCCACATTAAGCATCGCCATTGCATCCGTAGCACGCCGCGATGACACTGATACGTCCCACAGAAGTTCTTTTCCAGCACCACCACTATCGGCATTCTTTATCTTAATAGCCCTTATATCTTTGCTCGCAAGAAAAACGATTACCTCGTTAGCCTCACGCTCAGAAACAGAGTTTACAATAGAAACCTGTCTGTTACATGACGTCAATATCCCAACAAATAACGCACATACAACAAAGAGATTAACGCCACAACATACTGTATTAAAAAATGTTTTTTTGTTCTTCATACTGCCCTCAATATATTACCATCGTTTTATATATCACACACTACCACACAACCTGTATTAATACCCAAAAAATCTTTATGTTTTTAAGAAAACAATCAATGCCATAAAAAAAACCATCCCTCACAAAAAGGAATGGCTTGCTGCTATACGTCTTATACGTCACATTATTCAATACTAAAACTCGTATATCTCTCTTGAATTTCCCTGTATTCTATAGACATAGAATCCACTCGGCCAACACCGGCATCGAGCATCTCAAAAAGACGCTCTACATCGTCGCGACTCCCCTGTACAAAAATCTCTACACTACCATCAGAACAGTTTCTCACGTTTCCAACAACACCAATCTCCTCAGCATAACGCTTCGTCATGTCACGAAAAAACACACCCTGAACATGGCCATAAACAAAAGCGTGAGCCTCAACATACTGCCCCATAACATCTCCTTCATTCATCAGCACAACTCTGTTTTATAAGATTCCACACAGCTTCCTTCGTCTCTGCCTTCATTAAAGCTCCACGAAATTCGCTGGAACGCGGCAGCCCCTTAAAATACCAACAACCAACTCGCCGCATCTCAAGGAGAGCCTTCCTCTCTTCTTTATACTCAAGCATATAAGAAAAATGACGGGCTAAAGCACTACGACGCTCTTCTGTAGAATGCTCCAAAATGTCTCCTCCCTTCATGTACCTTTCAATATCCTCCGCAATCCACGGATTTCCTAACATGCCACGTGCAACAAGAATGCCATCACAACCAGTATTATCAAACATCGCTTTTGCTGAAGGACCATCAAAAATATCTCCATTACCAATAACAAGCATATTCTTAGCGGCGGCTTTACATGCTTTGACCCACTCAAAATTAACACTACCAGAATACCCCTGGGAACGCGTCCTTCCATGAATAGTAATCGCTACAGCGCCAGCATCCTCAACAATGCGTGTTATCTCTTCAATATTAACCCCTTCGTTATTCCAGCCCGCTCTAATTTTTACCATCACAGGTATATTCACAGCTGAAACCATCTGCTCAACAATATCCCCTATTCTCTGAGGGTCTTTTAACATCCCAGAACCACTTCCATCACGTATAACTTTGTCAACAGGACATCCACAGTTGAGGTCTATAACATCAAAACCCTTGTCCTCGATAATTTTCGCAGACTCACCAGCAATAGCCGGGTTGCTACCAACAAGCTGCGCTCCTATAGGATGCATGTCGTCACTATAATCAAGATACCCAAGCGTCCCTTTATGACCACGAACAAGCGGCTCCATCTTGACCATCTCACAAAATATAAGACCTTCATGATACTCGCGAGAAATCCTACGAAAAGGGAAATCCGAACACCCAGACATCGGTGCGTATATTATATTATTCCGAAGAATAAGATCCCTAAGACAAAATGGTGATGAAAATCCTGACATCAGATAATTATTCTCATGATAATGCTTTCGAAAAAACGCAGCGCAAAAAACGCCACTATAGGACTGATATCAATCCTGCCAAGCGGTGGTATAATACGACGAAAAATAGAAAGGTATGGCTCAGTGTAATACGTAATAAATTGCATAAGCTTGTGCTTTTTCAACTCCGGTATCCATGAACCAAGAATGCGCGCAAAAAGCATGAGCGTATATACAAGAAAACAAATGTGTAGAACATAAACAAGAAAAAACATAATTCCACCATAAAAAATAATATTGATAACTGCTGTTGCGCGCTAATCTTGCTTTAGTGGTATAGCGAAAGGGGCAAGATGCAAGTACTTCCGACGAGCCAAGCTCTGAAGAGCTGGGCGAGGAGGAATACGCAGCAGATTGTTCCTTGCAGCACACCAATAAAGTGAGAGAAGTGCGTAACGTCAGTGATAAATCATTTTACCATGTACCCCTTTTTTTACTCCAGGAGTATTACCCATGATTGCCACCTAATCTCGCCAACCACCATATTTTAGAAGCCCCTCTGTTGATTTACATTCCTCGTCCAGCTCTAAAGAACGCGCTTCGGCATGTAAATCAACATCTAAATCACTAAAATACCGTGATAGACGAGATTAGGTGACAATCATAGGTATTAAGCTTTGATAAAATACACACTTTGTCGTAAAATAATACTGCTTTTATAACAGTACTATTATTAATACCTTAGAAAGATAATCGCGATGACTCAGAATAATATCATAGGGATAGACATTGGGACTTCTTCTGTTAAAACTGCCTATATCCAGCAAAGGAAAGGCGGCTTTACCGTAATAGCCCTTTGCGAAGACGTCGCTACCGATGTAAAGCAGCTTAACAATACATGTCGTGACGCCATCGCCCCACACAAAGATGCTGTTATTATTTCTCCGCTCGACACGCCATCTATTCTTATCAGATCTCTCGAGATTCCTATCACAAAGCCTAGCGACCTTCACGCCGCTATTCCATTCAAAGCTGAGCCACTACTTCCTTTCCCGCTAGAAGATGGACTTCTTGAAAATCTTGTTATCGAAAAAAGAGAGTCCTCAACACTTATTACCCTTTTTGCCGTAACAAAAACAACTGTCGATCAATATTTATCAGAGCTTAATAATTTCGACATCGAGCCTGATATCATTTCATGTGTTCCGCAGGCTCTTGCTGCGTTTGTTCATGAATTTTCTTCTTCCAACGAAGAGGTTTCTTTAATAATACACCTTGGCGATAAAACAACAACATGCGCCACTTCCTTTAAAGGAAAAATACTCGCATCTCGATCTATATCTCTAGGTTCCAACGACATCACATCCGCCATCATGTCCGACAAAAGCCTCAGCGCCAGCGAAGCCAAGTTGTTTTTCTATGAAAATTTTGACTTTACAGACATCGATGCCAGCGACCTTTCCCTCACTCTTTCTATTGTTGACTCTCTTAAAAACGAATTAGTAAAAACCGTTTTATCACTAGAAACCAGCACAAAAAAAATACTTTCTTCGGTATTTATATCCACAGGAAATTTCTCCTTGTCAAGCAACACCCCTTCTTTCCTCGAGACGGCTCTCACAAAAAAAAATCTCCTTCTTTCTTATCCTACATCGACAATAAAAAACCATCCCGACTGCCACCGCTTCGCCGTACCACTAGGCCTTGCTATTAGCGCAACAAAAAACAACTCTGACACAATAAACTTCCGCAAAGAAACATTTTCCCATCCGCGACCATTACGTCATATCAAAAAAGCACTGATTTCATATCTTTCACTTTCCGCCCTCTTAACAATCTCCCTTTTCACTTTAGGGAAAGGCATGCTTCATCATCAAGAACAACAACTTCAACATTCATATTCCTCCTTTGTCGAAACATATAAAGAGTCTCTCTCTCTCTCAACAGCTTTAAATAATACCAAAGAAGAAGGGAGCCTCTCTTCATCACACATAAACCTTAGTTTTTTATCTTCTAGTCTCTCTGATTTCGAATCAACAATATCCGGAATTCGTGACGACTACACGCTATTTCCTTCGGTGCCCCGCGTATGTGACCTTCTTGCATGGCTAAGCACACGACCATATATCGTCAGTATCAACGAAGAGACGAAAGAAAAATCTGCGCTTATCTCCCTAGAAAACCTTACGTATACCATGGTAAAGCGCCCAGGACCGGCAAAGAAAAAAGACCCGTACCTCGTTAAAGTAAAGCTATCATTCTCAACACCAACACCTCGTATAGCGCGAGAATTTCACCAGGCTATACTAGAAGACACCTCCTTTATCAATAATAAATATGACGTATCATGGAATACCGGAAAAGACAGCTATACAATATCTTTCTACTTAAAAAATAAAAAAGTAGGCACCTAATCATTATGACTATCCCTTCGCACATACGAACTTTTATAGCTCTTATAATTATAGGTCTTGCCATGCCAACAACAGCAATATCTTATTACATTGTAAAAAAGCACTCGCTCTCTTCTATAGAACAAAAACTAGACTATCTCCAACGTTTTGCTACCGAAAAAACAAAAAAACAAACCGTCAATACGCTAGTAAAAAAAAAATATAATGATACTGATGATAATTATATCGACAAACACCTCGAAACCTTAGTCTTTTTAAAAAATGAAATCGCCGCTCTTGAAAAAAATATTGCCAATGATGCCTTCACTAATAAAACATCGGCACAAAAAAGACTCTCGTTCTTGTTAGGCACAGAAAACAAGCTCCTTTTCTCCGAAAGCTCTATCCTTTCATACAACAATATCCAAGAAACTGTAGAAACTCTCAAACACCATGTTGAAGTCGACAGCGAAAACATAACAACAATACTCTCCGCTATCGAAGGACTGTCTCTCGACAACACCCCTATTCCTCCCAATAAGCCTCAGTTGATCATCACCGATTTTTCGATTACAAAACAACATAAGCCAGGACGACAAGAGACTTTCGATCTGTCATTAAACCTTCTTAAAAGAGAATACTCATGAAAATACCACCATATATATCAAAAACCTTGCTTATCATTATTATGCCTCTGTTTTTAATAGGATGCTCATCGATAAAAACAAAAGAAAACCCTACACACCTCTCTCGCGTCCATATCATCGACAATAATGGTTTCACTGAAACAATACACTCTAAAGAAAGGTTGACATCATTACGAAATATTAACTTCCTAAAATCTCAGCCATACCAGAAAGTTCTACGTACATTTCAACGTAATAAATCAGGCTCCACAAAATCAATAATAACAACATACTACGACCACGGACAAATCAAACAATATCTCGAAGTCGTCGATTCACGCGCATACGGCGTCTATAAAGAATGGCACCACAATGGTGTTGTAAAGCTAGAAACTCGCGTCATCGGAGGTGTCAGCGATATCACCCCTTCAGCAGAAAAAAGCTGGGTTTTCGATGGCACAAGCCGAGCGTGGTCTGAAGAAGGACACCTACTTGCCGAGATCTACTACGAAAAAGGCGAACTTCATGGTTTATCAAAACGATACCACCTATCAGGCGTCGTACACGAAGAAACCCCATATCACCACAACGCTTTACATGGCACAACAAAGATTTTTCGTGCCGATGGCTCCCTCTTTTCACAAGCTGAGTTTTCCCAAGGAGAAAAACACGGTACATCATTTCAATATTGGAAAAATGGCTCTGTCGCTGCACAAGAAAATTACAGCAATGGCTCTCTTATGTCAGGAAAATATATCGACAATCTTGGAATAATACGCTCTGAAATTGTCGGTGGCGAAGGGTTCCGCTCTATCTTTAAAGGAAAAATTCTCGCAGAACAACATGAATATAAACACGGAAAGCCTGAGGGGCTCGTTACCATCTTCGATGAAAATAGCACTCCCCTTCGCACATACCACATAAAAAATGAAGTTAAACACGGCGAAGAAATAGAGTTCTTTACTAAAGTACCAAAAACACAACAAAAACTCTCAATAAATTGGTCTGAAGGGAAAATACAAGGACTTGTAAAGACGTGGTATGATAACGGCATACAAGAAAGCTCTAGAGAGATGAGTATGAATAAAAAAAATGGCATCAGCACAGCATGGTTTCGCAATGGAAGCCTCATGCTCATCGAAGAATTTCAAGACGACGTCCTTCTCCGTGGCGAATACCATAAAAAAGGTGAAAAATACCCCGTTTCTAAAGTCACCGGCGGCAACGGAGAAGCAACTCTCTATGACCCTGACGGCAACTTCCTAAAAAAAATCATATATGTCTCAGGCCTTCCCGCAGGAACATAAAATATCTCTTGACGATTAAGGATGAAAAAGCGTTAATAATAGCGGTTTTTATATGTATACAATCAAAAGGAGAGAAGCTATGACCCCAGCAGAAGAGAAATCACGAAAAGCAGCACTAGAAAACGCTATATCACAGATAAAAAAACAGTTTGGAGAAGGCGCTATTATGTCGCTCGGCAGCCACTCGGCATCAAGAACTGCTGAAGTCATAAAAACAGGGGCCATAACCCTTGACTTAGCTCTAGGTATCGGAGGTGTTCCACGAGGCCGTATCATTGAAGTATATGGCCCTGAATCGTCAGGAAAATCAACTCTTGCCACACACTTCGTCGCTAATGCACAAAAAAACGGCGGTCTCGCTGCATATATCGACGCTGAGCATGCTCTAGACCCAGGATACGCTGCTAAAATAGGTGTTAATATTGATGACCTGCTTATCTCACAACCAGACAGTGGTGAAGAAGCTTTAAATATCGCTGAAACACTAGCAAGATCCAATGCTGTCGATATCGTCGTTATCGACTCCGTAGCTGCCCTCGTACCAAAAAGTGAGCTAGAGGGTGAAATCGGAGACTCGTTCGTCGGTCTACAAGCACGCTTGATGTCACAAGCGCTGCGAAAGCTGACGTCAACACTAGCAAAATCAAACACATGCGCCGTCTTCATCAACCAGATCCGTGAAAAAATCGGTGTTATGTTCGGAAACCCAGAAACAACATCCGGAGGACGCGCTCTTAAGTTTTACTCTTCAATACGCCTAGACATACGCCGTATCGGCGCAATAAAAGGTTCTGGTGGCACCCCAGACACCGGAAACCGCGTGCGTGTAAAAGTCGTAAAAAATAAAATGGCCCCACCATTCAGAACTGCAGAATTTGATATTTTGTTCAACGAAGGAATATCACAAGCAGGATGCACTCTCGACCTCGCCGTAGAACACGAGATCGTAGACAAAAAAGGTGCGTGGTTTAGCTACAACGGTGAAAGACTAGGACAAGGACGTGAAAGCGTTAGAGATCTCCTCAAAAACAACGAACCCCTGCTCAGTGAGATAGAAGAAAAGGTGCATAACGCCATAGCGCCTACTGAAACGCTTGAAGCAAAAGAAGAAAAAGTTCTGGCTGAAGTATAAAATAACTGCTGTTACGCGCCTGTCTTGCTTTAACCCATGATTGCGCGTAACAGCAGTAAAATAATATAAACTAGGAGAGCCCAATGAAACACATACATCGATCACGCAAAAATAAAATGGTTGCCGGCATCTGCGGCGGCATTGCCGAAATGTATTCGTGGGACCCCTCCATCGTTAGGCTAGCTTTCGTTTTTCTCGCTCTAGCAACAAATATAATGCCTCTAGTTGTAACATATGCCCTCGGATGGTTCATCATTCCAATAAAAACACACAACGCTCAATCACCACGTAAAAAATAAGCGTACTCATCCCTTCCAGACGTTTCAATATCAAGAAGTTTCGACTGCTCGTGATATGACGAGCCAGCTAAAATACCTCGACCATCAGAACCTAAAAAAACAGGCACTTCTTTGTTTTGTAAAGCCTTAACTTTTTTATGTAAATCCACCAACGAAACATCACAAAGAACTCTGTTTGACTGTATGTTAGCGTGAAAACATGGAGTGATATATGGATTCGAAATAATAATATCTGCCCAATCTTCAGTAATATAAGCAACATGCCCAAACTCAAGCTTTAATGGCTTTGTATAGGAAGTAATAACATGACGAAGAGCGTCGTAAAAAACGCCTTCGTTCCCTGCCTCAAAAGCATGTAAAACGAGGCTTGTCGAGTGCTCTGAAGCATATTCAAAAAGATCTCGAAGACGCTGTTCTATATCCCCTTGGCTGTAAAGAGGCTTTACATTGGTCGCGCCGTTACCCTCTCCAATACTTCCTACAACATCTATAGCTTTAATAGCGTTTTTTTCAAGAAGTCTCTGACTGTTTTCTGTTACGACAACACCGTCTTTAAGCAAAACCTTTCTCTGTAAAGCAACATTATAATAAAGCTCTGTTCCATAGCGTTTGGCAAGAGAATAAAGACGTGTATGTTTATCCCTTTGACTTGGCTCAAAAAAGCGACGCGTCATCGTTGCCGATATCACCTCGCGATTACAAAGCGGCTCTTCATTAAAATATCGCTCAAAAATTCTCTCTACAACCTCTGGCGAAAGGGCAAGAAGAATGTTTTTTCTCAACGTTTCTATGTATTTATATGTCGCACGCCGTAATTGAATGTCATCTATACCATCATCAAATGAAAGAAGTTTTTCAAGCGCTACCTTCTTATCAGAATCCAACGTTTCACATAATTCTGAAAGCGTATATGTCAGGCCCTCCGATCGTATAATATTATCAGTGTCGTCATCAATAAAACCTAGCGACTCATTTAAAAACAGCTGAACGTTATCAGGAATGGCAAAAATGGCATCGGCTTCTTCCGCGAAATTCCTTGGAAAGGGGAGTGACTGAAGGTGTTCGTGAAAATTCGATGCCTTTAAATCAACACCAACAAGAAAGATGAGGCTAATAAAAAACCATAAAAGGCGCTGAATTACCGTATTATATAATTTCAACACCATGCTCCTCTGCAAACGTCTTGGCTTTATTGGCAAGAAAAGCTGTCAAGCTAGAAAACTCATCAGAATCTATATGTAAAGCCATTATTATTTTTTCCAAAGATTTTATCTCTTCGCACAACATTTTCACTGTCTTTTCTATCCCTATTTGTGAGGCTATATTAACAGTTTTTTCATTGTCATTATCCTGGTTTACATCTTCTAGATCATCTTGCATCTGAAATGCCATGCCAAAATGCCACGCTGCTTTTTTTACAAGATCGAGTTTTTGTATATCACCGCCGCTGAAAAGCCATCCGAAAACAAAAGATATCTCAAAAAGTGTTCCTGTTTTTTTATGTATTACATCCTGAAGTGTTGAGGTGGCGTAATCTGGTGGATATATATCCAGAAACTGTCCTCCTGTTGCCCCTTGTATTCCAGTGTTATATGTGGCATTTTCTAGTGCAAGACAACATATTTCAGCGGCATTATTAGAGTGTGGCGCATCTGATGTTTTAAGGGACTCGGTGTTTTCATAAATAGCGCGATATCCTGCTCCAATAAGAGCATAGCTTGCCAGAAGAGCTGTTGCTTCATTATATTTTTTATGAAGGGAGGGTTTGCCTCTGCGCATGTCATCATCGTCCATACAAGGCAGGTCATCGGCAATCAATGACGCCGTATGAAAGAACTCAACTCCAAGCGCAACGAATGTCACGTCTACATTACTTTTTAATGCCTTGTTTATCATCATAACAAGTGCTGGACGAAATCGTTTTCCTCCGTTACAAAGGGCATATTCACAAGCATCACGCAGTCTGCTCTTTTCGCCAAGCAATTCGACGGCGTCGGCTATTTTTTTTTCTATTTCTTCTTTCTTTTTCTGTAAAATATTTTGTAGTGCCACAAAAAACCTTTATTTATCGTTTTTGATTAAGATCGTTTCATTTTTTGACGCTGGCTTTACAATGGCATCACTATGAACAACGCCGCCAATATTCAAGCATGGGTAACATCTGCTTCGGGGTCCTATAAGCGTTCCAGGATTAGTAACACAGTTGCATCCAAGCTGAGCATCGTCGCCAACAATGGCGCCGCATTTCTTAAGTCCTGTCTCGATATGAGAACCATTATCATCAATAATAACGAGTCTTTTATCAAGTTTAACATTAGCACACTTTGTTCCTGCGCCGAAATTTACGTTGTTGCCGAGGATGGAATCTCCGACATAAGCGAAGTGTGCTGCTTTGGCGCCATTTAAGAAAATAGAGTGTTTAACTTCTGTCGCATGACCAATAACACATCCATCTCCGACAACAACATTGCCGCGCAGATATGCTCCGTGGCGTATGGTACAACCTTTCCCTATTATGCATGGTCCTTCGATATAGGCGCCTGGCTCAACGACAGTGCCTTCTCCGATAACAATCATTGAAGGATTAACAAAATACGCTCCTGGGGCCTCATATTGAAAAGTAGGGTAGTGAAAAGAAGAGCAGAATTCTTTAAGCTTTTTTAAGGTTTCCCAGACAGGAGCTTCTAAATCAAACAGTTCTTTATGCTGAAACTCTGTGAGATCGAAATAATCTGATGTTTTGAATAAAGACATATAACCCCGCTACTTTTGGTTTTTATTGATAGAGTATACGAAAAAGCACAATTTGAAGAGAAGAAGAAAGTTTCCACAGGATTCACATATGAATTATCTTTATATATAAGTACTTCTATTCTTCTTCAGAGGGTGTGGATTTGTTTATATCTATGCCTTTTCATCTATGGAAAGTCTTTGTTGAGAACTTGTTTATCGACTGTTGAGAATATGGGTGTTATCTACAGAAAGGTGTAGTTGTGAAAAGTAATAACAACGTCATGAACAAGAAATCTTCTATGTTATGAACAGAAATTGATGATAACAGAAAAAACAACAAAAAGAAGTTTCCACAATTTTCGAAGAAGAATACATTTATATATATAAAGATATATTCTTCTTCAGAGAGTGTGGATCTGTTTATAAGTCGATGTTTTAGCTATAGAAAGGTCTGTTCATAGCGTTGTTTATATCTTGTTTATATAGTGGTTGTTTATGAACAGCACGAAGATATCGACAGAGATTTGTTATTGTTGTGAACGTTTTTTGTATGGGTTATCAACAAAAGATATTAGCCTTATCCTAGGCCATAACAAGAGAGAAAAAGATTCTGGGTGAGAGGATTCGAACCTCCGACCTCTTGCACCCCATGCAAGTGCGCTAGCCAAGCTGCGCTACACCCAGAAAGAAGAAGTTTTTTATAAACTGACGCTACACGCCACCAAAGCAAGATTAGTGCGTAACATCAGTTATACAGCGGAAATGCTTTCTATAGAAAAATCAGAGCGCTTTATCTCTTTAAGAGCAATTTTAGCGCACTGTTCTATGATTGTTTCAAGTGGGTCGTTAAGGTCTACATCTGCCGCCAATATGTCGACGGTGATGGAGGCGGAGAAATATGTGCCACCGCGTATACCTTTAACTTTAAAGTTAGCGAAGATGCCGTCTTTCTTTTTTGAGATTCCGTTGAAGCGTATGACATTATTGTGTTCTAGATCCATAGTTATTCATTCCTTGTGTTAAGTGATTTGATATTGTAGAATGATCTCTCGTTTATCGTCAAGCACGGTTTTTCAGCAAAAATAAAGAATTTATTAGATAAGGATTTGTTATGAAGGCATGTATTACATTATTACTTTCTTGTTGTTTCTTTTTTTCGACGGCGATGGCTTCTGATGGGGAGAAGGGATCGGCTTCGTTTCAAACGAGGAAGCAGATGTGTTCAGATCTCGATATTATACAGACTATATTGTCGAACCATTATGCTCCTGCGGAATGGAAAAAACAGCATATTGGGTGGGACCTTGAAAGAGAGGTTGAGAAGGCGAAAAGCTCTATATGGGATATGTCAGAGATCTCTGTAAAAGACTACCAGTTGATTTTACAAAATTTTTTCAAGACGATGAAAGACTATCACACTTCTGTTTTTTTCGTTTCTACTGAAATGGCATCCCTACCTTTTGAGGTTCATGGTGTTAATGATAAGATCTTTATAACAGGTATCGACCGTAAAAAACTACCAAAAGAAAGCTTTCCTTTTGAGATAGGCGATGAGCTTGTGCTTTTTGACGGCGTTCCTGCTTATGAGGTTGTTGTTGACCTGCAAAATCGATATTCTGGCGATAATAATAGTGAAACAGATAGAAGGTTTGCTGAAGGGTTTGTCACGACTCGCCTAGGGTTTTTCGGTCATGATGTCCCCCGTGGGCCTATTATAATAGATGTAAAGCCAAAGAATGATGAGAACACGTATTCTCATCAGCTTTCATGGGAGTATGTCCCCGAAAAAATCAATAACGACACGCCGCTTTTTAAGAGCGGAACAAAAGAGTTTTCTTTACGTGAAAGAGCAGAGGCTATTCTTGATAATAACGTAAAAGCACTAAAAAAGTTTTTTCCTGAAGAGAAAAAAATATCATCATGGTCTTTTGGAGCTCGAGAAAGCACCATCCCGGAGCTTGGAAATATTGTATGGAAGACAAAAGATGACGATTTGTTTAATGCATATATTTTCGAGTCTCCACAACAAAAAAGGGTGGGGTATATACGAATACCAACTTATATGCCCGACTGTTCTCGTTGTTTTCTTGATGAATATGTCGATGCTTTTGCTAAGATCATAGAAAAGTTTGATTCTGAAACAGACGCTCTTATAATAGACCAGATTAACAACCCTGGAGGGCTGGTAAGCTATGTTTATGTTTTGTCGTCGATGTTGACGAAGACGGCGCTGGAGACGCCAAAGCATAAGATGGCGATATCACAAGAGAATGTTTTTTTTGCTGCTATGCTCCTTCCAGAGCTTGAAAATATAAAATCAGATGACGATGCTAAAGCTGCTTTTGGAGACACGTTTTTAGGCTATCCTGTAAGCTATGAATTCGTACGTATTTTTATCGATTATTGTAGGTTTATTATAGAGCAATGGAATAAAGGTTCTCAAATAACAGAGCCTTATCATTTTTTAGGTATGGACTATATAAATCCTCATTATAAAGCGAACTATACGAAGCCTCTTATGGTAGTTGTTAATGAGCTTGATGTTTCAGGAGGGGACTTTTTTCCGGCGATATTGCAAGACAATCAACGTGCAACGATTTTTGGAACTAAGACCTCTGGTGCAGGAGGAATGATAAGCGTTTTTCAATATCCTAATATTTTCGGTGTTAGGGGGTTCTCTTATACAACGACCATTGCCGAGCGTGCCGATAAAAATCCTATAGAGAACCTTGGTGTAAAGCCAGACGTTGAATATAGCCTTACCGAAAACGATTTTCAACATGGCTACAAAGAGTATGCCAATGCTATTGTTTCGGCCGTGGAAACTATTTTTATTAACGACATTGAAGAAGATACGGTCTTAATTAACAACGATATCGAAGAAGAAAAAGAGATTGTTGCTGTTGATGATATTAACGATATTGATGATTTCGATGAAGAATTTGATGTTATAGAAGAGTATGACGGAGAAGAAGAATATGAAGTCAATGATGATACCGACGAATCAGATGGATCCGAGCTGGCAGAAAGTGTTGGCGAAGGAACTGAGTGAGCCGTATATTGCCGGGCTTGCCGCTTTTGTTGAGAAAGAACGTGCTTCAGGGGTTCCAATATACCCCACGAAAGAGTTTGTTTTTAATGCTTTTAAGCAGACGCCCTATGATGCTGTTAAAGTAGTAATTGTTGGGCAGGACCCATATCATGGGCCAGGACAAGCTCACGGGCTTTGTTTCAGCGTTAATAAAGGCGTTACAATTCCTCCGTCGCTTAAAAACATCTTTAAAGAGCTTATTGCTGACGTTGGCATATCACCGCCGTATCATGGTTCGCTACTTTCTTGGGCGCAACAAGGAATACTTTTGTTGAACACAACTCTTACTGTACGACAGGGGAGTCCTCAGTCACATCGCGGCAAAGGATGGGAGCGCTTTACAGACGCTGTTATCAATCTTCTTGGAGAGCGGCAGGAGCCAATTATCTTTGTGTTGTGGGGACGTTCTGCACAAGAGAAGAGGCCTCTCATTGGAAAACATCATACCATTTTAACGGCAGCGCATCCATCGCCGTTTTCGGTACAGGGCTTTCTTGGGTGCAGGCATTTTTCGAAGATAAACGAGATTCTTATAAGCTATGGCAAAGATCCTATAGACTGGGAAATAACGTGATAGTATTGTCACAAAAAGGTTAAAGTCTTACAATATAAGAAAAAGGCGGTGGCTATGAAGAAAGATGGTGACACTTTTTCTCCTAAAGAAGGGGAGTCTGTAGCCCTTGTGGCGGAGAAGCCAAAGGGGATAAAAAAAGCATTGTCAAGCTGTTTTGAAGAGGTTTCTGCGCTGCAAGAAAACGCCGCAAAAAAGATCGAAGATTTTATCACTGAAGAAGTAGATGATGTCGATTCTATGATGTCTGTGATGGACGAAGCCGATAAAACTTTCGATATGATGATGGATATCAGCGAGAGGCTTTCAGGAAGTTACGACACATTTATGAAGGGGCTTTAGAAAAAACAGTAAAACGAAAAAAAAGAGGCTGTAAAGCCTCTTTTTTTTAATAAAATAAGGAGAAAAGCGATGTTTTCGGGATCGATAGTAGCACTTGTAACGCCTTTTACAAAAGAAGGCGAGGTCGATTATGCAAAGATAAAAGAACTGGTGGAGTGGCATATTGCTGAAGGTACTAATGGTATCGTTCCATGTGGAACGACGGGAGAGTCGCCGACGCTTTCCGACGAAGAACAACGTAATGTAATAAAAACCGTTGTTGATGTTGTAAACGGCAGGGTTCCTGTTATTGCCGGGACTGGGTCATATGACACACGCCATGCTGTTGCCATGACGGAGTATGCGAAAGAATGTGGCGCTGACGCCGCCCTTGTTATTTCACCGTACTATAATAAACCTACACAACAGGGATGTATAGCCCATTTCTCCGAAGTGGCGAAGGTGGGGCTGCCTATTGTCCTTTACAACCATCAAGGTAGAACAGGAACGAAGCTTTTGCCGTCGACGATAGCGACGCTGAGCGCTCTTCCAGAGGTCGTTGCTGTTAAAGAGGCTTGTGGTGACGTAGGGATTGTCATGGATATTAAGAACGAAAGTGATATTACAATACTTTCTGGAGACGACAACCTTACGATACCATTCATTGCTGTAGGTGCTGTAGGGGTTATTTCCGTTATCGCCAACGTCATTCCCAAAGCATGGGCAAACATGGTTAAGGAATATTGTTCTGGTGATAAAGAAGAGGCATTACGCGAAGTATATCGTTATCGGCATCTGTGTAAGGCTGTAGTCGCCGAAAACAATCCTCAAGGGATAAAGTATGCAATGAAGCTTTGCTGCCTTTGTGACGACGCTGTGCGCCTCCCTCTTATTGAGTCGAGCGACAATGCCAAAGAGAATATCCGTGAGGCTCTTGAAAAGTCTGATGTGATATAAACCTAACAAAGTTATGGCATAAAAAAAGCACGCCTTTTTAGAGGCGTGCTTTTTTTTTGTTTTCTATTCTACGAACTCTAGAATATGACGCGAGCGCCGAGAAGGACTGCGTTGATTTTTTCATATTCAGTAGAAGTAGCGTCTGTGTATTTGTGGTTTCTTCCAGTGATATAGAACTGTGTGTTGATCTTATCAACAGACTGTACAAGAGCAAGACTATATGTCGTTGACTTGTCATCGTTGGAAGACATCTCAAAACCGTTGTAAGCGTCTACGCTTATAGCCGTAGAGCCAACTTCGAAGAAGTCTCTTATGAGACCAAGCTTTACATAGTAGTAGTAAAGGTTGTTTCTAGCAGCGTCTTCTAGCTGACGTGTTGCCCCTGCTACAGCAAGGTTTAAGCCTGTAGGGTTATGGATCGTAGCAGCAGAACCACTTATTTGATGGTGGCCGTCGACTTGTCGTGCGTTAGCATAAGCAACAGTAGCATCTATAGAGAAGTCTTTTACATCTCCGCTATACATCAATGCAGCATCCCAGTCGCCGCCATCGAGGACGGAAACAGCAGCATTAACATTGTAGTATGAAGGAGAGTCGTAACGAACTCGCATGTCACGGTCTAGGCCATCGAGACCCATAAAGACATCATAAACATGAAGAAGAGCACCACCTGTTGTTAATGCCCCATCGCTCTTATCTCGCAGAATAAGTCCGCCAGCGATGCTGTCAACAGCTGAACATGCAGCGACCCAAGTTTCTGAGAAGTCATTCTCAGTAGAGCCGTCAGATGCTGTGCTTCCGAAGCCTACAAAAGCTGTTCCGAATTTTTCACTTTCGAAGAAGACTTCTATAAATCTACGGGTTAGGTAATCATTACCAGCAAGAGCAGACTGACTTTGTGCTATATCACCAGTAGAGTTCACTTCATATTGCAATTCTACGGTAGCGCCGACTGTTAGGTCGTCGTTATAGCTTTTTGTGGCATCTACACGAAGACGTGTAGCGGCATTGTCGTTGTCGACGATGAAAACTTCTTGGTGGTCGGTGCCTGAAGGACAATTGTCATCGATGACTAAAACGCCCATGTTGACAGAACCGGAAACGGTTACATCAAAAGGAGTTTCTTCACCGGTGTCGCCTTTCATCATAGAGATTTCAGCAGCGAGGTCTTCAACTTTCTTTTCTAATTTATCTAAAGGCTCTGCTTTTACTGTGCCAAAGGCAACAAGTAAGGTTCCACAGAACAAGGAACAGAATAATGTACGTAAGCGCATAAAACCTCCTAAGGTTATAGCTGGGTTAAATAATTTTTATAGTATGGTGAAAATTTATTTTTTACAACAAAAAAAACGGCGTTTAAAGAATATCTTCGATTTGTTTAAGAATATCTCTAATCTCTTCTTTATGTGCTTTAGATAAAGAGCGCTTATTTTTATGTATCATAGTATGTATGGCGCTTAACGTTTTTATTGTCTGGTCGCCGGTATTTGATTTACGCTTGTCACTGCTTGACAGAGGAAATTTTTCTCTGATATGGCTGATAAGCTCCATCTTTGTTTCGCCGTCGTAATTTTTTACGATCTTCTTTTTGTCTTTGAAGTTTCCAGACCTGCTTGCTAGGGTATATATCGCTTGGCGAGGCATAGCTTCAAGCTGTTGGTGTAGATTTTTTGGTATCTCTTGATGAAATTCATAGTATTGCAAGAAATTGTACGGCGTCTGTCTGTTGCCATATGTTGCGGTAAGCCACGCCGTAAAAGCTCCATCACGGTATCTTTTTAAGATCTCTTGTGCTTTTTTGATGCGTTCGCCGTGCAGTATTGCCGCCTGGTTGTTGATGGCTTTGACTTCTGATGTCAGAGAAAGCAGCAAAGAAAGGTCACCAGTAAGGTTTAGCTTGTCGTCTTCAGGGGAATATTTCTCTAGAATCTCTTCGATGTATCTGCGCTCTTCGACGCCGAGTTCGTTTACATTGAAAGCTTTAGAGAAGACCGCAAGGCTTCCTGCGCCAGAGCGGTCGGGAATCGCTGCAGCTTTAGTGTCTTTCTTTTCTGATTGTAGACGTCTACGAAGAAGTAAATTTATCTTGCTCATAACATACCCCATAGGTTGTTCTTGCATGGTAATGCCTGGTTTATATAAAAAAATTATACCGCATTGTTTTCGATCGCGGCATTAAAAAGCAATAGATAAGCTTTACATTTTTTAGATATTATCCAAGGCGTTCTATATGCAGTACAATTTCTTCGGTGAGGTTTTTGTAGTCGTCAGAGGCACGGCTTTTTGGTGCCGTCTCGAAGAGAGGCTTTCCGAAGATCGACGCTTCGGAGACAGCGATGTCGCGGCGTATCTTCGTGTTGAAAATCTTCCCTGGGAAGGCGTTTTCTATAACTTCTAAGAAGTCTTGGTTGCTTTTTCCTCGGTGGTTCCAAAATGAGAGGGCGACGCCAGCGATTTTAAGAGGGTGTCGTTCAGCGATGCTATTGGTGAACGAGGCTAGGCGTTCGAGACCTTTGATGCTATAGAATTCTGGTGTTGCGCAGATGAGGGAATAGTCGGCGGCGATGAGGGCAGACTCTGTAAGCCAGCATAGCGATGGTGGGGTGTCGATGATAATGTAGTCATAGTTTAGGTCTTTGATGATATCATAAAGGCGTTCGTGGGAATATCTGTCGGCGGCAAGGGCGTCGGTCACTTCTACGCGCTCGAGCCACGTATCGCCAGGGATGAGGTCGAGGTTGTTGATACATGTTTTTTGTATGACGTCCTTGATAGAAGATTGACCCTGTAAAACAGGGACCATGCTTTCCTGCTCGTCGGGGTTGAATCCCAAGCCCGTCGTCATATTGGCCTGTGCGTCGAAGTCTATTAGGAGGACGGAGCTATTATGAAATCGTGATAGCGCTGCTCCGACATGTAATGCTGTCGATGTTTTTGCAGTGCCGCCTTTGAAGCTTGTAACAGCGATTGTTTTCATAATATCTTCCTCTTTTTTTATTTTTCTTCGTAATGGGAGGTTAATGTTCGTTCATCTTTTTCTTTAGAGATGTTTTCAATGAAGTCACAGAGAGGCACTTCGCCGACTACGATATTGTTACGCGTCCTTAGAGCAATAGTTGTATTTTCGACTTCTTTGTCGCCGATGGTCATTATGTAGTTTATCTGCTCGAGCTGTGCCTGGCGGATTTTTTTGCTGACGGAGTCGTGAGAGTCGTCGACATCACAGATGAAGCCAGCAGCCTGTATTGCATCGGCACATTCTTTAGCATATGGGACGTGTCTATCGGCGACGGCGACGATACGTACATGGTGAGGAGAAAGCCATAATGGGAACCTTCCTGCGAAATGTTCTATAATGACACCGAAAAAGCGCTCTATAGAGCCGAAGAGTGCGCGATGTATAAGGACAGGACGTTTTCTGCTGCCGTCGGAAGCTGTAAAAGTAAGGTCGAATTTTTCTGGCAAAGACATGTCGACCTGTATAGTTCCGCATTGCCAGCGGCGTCCGATGGCGTCGCTAATATGAAGGTCGATCTTGGGGCCGTAAAAGGCACCGTCGCCTTCGTTGACCTGGTATTCTTTGCCGCACTTTTCTATAGCATTGTAGAGGCCTTGTGTAGAGAGCTCCCACTCTTCATCGGTGCCGATGGTGTTTTTTTCAGGGCGCGTTGAAAGCTCTAAGGAATACGACAGGCCGAAGGCGGTGTAAATCTTATCGGCGAGGTCGAGGATATTGAGAATCTCATCTTCGAGGTCTTTGTATTCTAAGAAAACATGGGCGTCATCTTGGTGGAAGCTACGGACGCGTAGGAGTCCGGAGATAGCTCCTGATGCTTCGTTTCTATGGACGTTGCCGAACTCTGCGATTCTTAGAGGAAATTCGCGGTAGCTATGTAAAGCAGCTTTATAATAGAGCATGCATCCCGGACAGTTCATAGGTTTTATGGCGAAGTCGCGTTTTTCGATAGAGGTGGTGTACATATTTTCTTTGTAGTGGAACCAATGTCCTGATGTTTCCCACAGTTCTTTTGTCATAAGGATGGGCGTTTTAATTTCGACATACCCTGATTTATCGTGAAGTTCACGCATAAAGCCTATGAGTTTATCCCAGACGCGCAGTCCTTTTGGGTGTATTATCGGCATTCCTGGTGCTTCTTCGTGTAGTGAGAAGAGCCCGAGTTTAGGCCCCAAGACTTTATGGTCACGTTTTTTTGCCTCTTCGAGCATGGTGATGTATGCTTTTAGAGCTTTTTTGTCGGGGAAGGTGATGCCATAGATCCTTGTAAGCATTTCATTGTCGGAATCGCCATGCCAATATGCTCCTGATGTTTTCAGAATTTTTAGCGCTTTAATTTTCCCAATCTTTGGAAGGTGAGGTCCTCGGCATAGGTCGTGGAAGTCGCCTTGTCGGTATCCTGTTAGTTCTATGGCGTCATCGATATCTTCGATAAGCTCGCGTTTGTAGACATTGTCGGCGAAAAGTTTTAGTGCTTCTTTTTTATTGCAGATGACTTCGCGTTGTGGCACAGGGTTTTCATTGATGATCTTTACCATCTCTTTTTCTATGGCTTTGAAGTCGCTGTCGGTGATGGTGAGGTTCGCGAAGTCATAATAAAATCCGTTCTCAATAGAAGGGCCTATCGTTGGCTTGGCGTCGGGCCATAAGCGCACTACTGCCTGTGCGAGGACGTGTGCTGACGTATGCCAGAAGATCTCTTTCCCTTGAGAATCGTCGAAGTCGAGAAGCCTCACGGTGTCTCCATCAGACAGTGGCGTGTTGAGATCGTATGGGAGGTCGTTTATAATAATTGCAAGAGCTTTGTCGGGAGCCGTAAGTTTTAGATGCTCGGCGAGGTCTTGTGCTGTGCTATTTTCGGGGAGTTCTACGGAAGATCCGTCGTGTAATGTTATTAACATAATATAAAATCCTTGCTATTTGTAGAAAATAAATATGATTTACGATAATACAGTGAGAGTATATCAAATAGCAAGAATCTTCTTTGTTGTGGTATTATAACGTAGATGTCACCAAATGACGAAGAAACGATAGACAGGGGAGCCATGAAAGACGACAAAAAACAAGGGGCTATAGACGTCCCGCCACTTCATAAAGAGTTCTTTTATAAAGCATTATGTTTTGCTTTTAAAAACAGAGAGCGCGGTGAAGAGAACCCTTTAGAAGAGATGCTTCTTCGCGGAACGCCGTCGGAATCTCTAGAGTATGATCTTTTTGGCGTTCAAGAGTCGAGCGTTGTTCACAACGCTAAAAAAGCTCGAGACCTTGCTTTTGTCCTTATCGCCGACGATGGTTCTTTACGTGTTGACGTCCTTAAGGGTGTCATTGCGATATTACAAAAGAGCCTTTATCCTATAGGTCCGTATTATGATGGCGACGCCATAAGAAACGAGCATATACTAAAGGCGTTAGTGTCGTTGCATGACAATAAAGGTCTTCGCGAGCTTCTTATGAAGGTAACAAAACCATCTTCACATCATGCCGAGAAGATACTTCGTGATACGCTTATAATAGATGCTTCTACAACGCTTACTGACGCCCATGCTCGGCGGGCGGCATTATCGGCGTGGCTGTGTTTCTTAAGGCAGAATGTCGGGTCGTGCTTTGCTACGGCGCCGGCGATAATAATCCAGCAAGAGCAGCCTGAGAATTTATTTCAGGACATCGTCGACCTCTTCGCTACAGGGCGGATGACGAGAACTTTCGGCGGAGTAGAGCATTCTGTCCCTCTTAGCGGAAGCTGGGGCGTTGCTAATATTAAGAAGCCTGTGATGATAACAAAGACCGAAAAAGACATTGCTACAGAAATTTGGAGGGCTCCGGGGGTATTACACGCACTACGCGCCGCCGGCGTTGTTGATGATCAGCGACGCTGTAAAGGCCTTATTGTTACAGCTATACAAGGTATTCATCCTGAAGGAGGGACTTTTTGGACGACGACGGAGACGTTGATACGAAAAGTTTTGCTTGAAGATCTTGGTATTACAGAAAAAGACCTTGCAGACAATAAAAAAGCCCCACAGGGGATGTTCGAGATCCATAAAGTGTCGATATCTTCGAAAGCGAATAATGCGAAAAAGAAGAGCAAGACAGCGCTGTGCGGGGAATATCATGAGAAATACGAAGCTGCCACTAAAGCCTTTAACATCCTGACCGACAATCCCTTGCTGAAGGCCTGGGAATATACTATAGCGTCATTTTGTGATACCAAGACGGACTTCTCACGGTGGAATCTTTACTCGAGCCTTGGCCTTGAAGAGGACAGCCCTGGTGGTATAGGAGAGTGCCTTTATAATAAAATCAAAGAGAAGCTCGACGAGGTAAATCGCGAGTCTAACGAATATCATGAACAGTATAACGCCCTTTTTCCTCATGTTAAGCAGTTGGAAGTAAGGATAAAGCATGCCAAGACAGAGCAAGACGCTCAGTGGATACGTTCGGAATATAAAAGAAGTGTCGGCGAGCTCAACAATTATCAGGCTGGGCGTGACGAGGCACACCAGCGTGCGAAGCTTTACGCTGAGCTTTTTAACTTCATCATCTCCAAGCTGTTAGAGATGTTCCCACAGTATTTCCAGGAGGTCTATGACGCCGATATTCACGACGTCAAAACAGGCCTTTACGATGACAGTCCTGCAGGGTTCCGTCTTCTATATAAACACGGACGCACCGACGCCTCTTTGTGGACGCATATCTACGAAGAAGATGTTTTTATAGACTCGCTGGCAAGCTTTTTTGTCGTCATTGAAAATGATATTATCGGTATGCCGGAACTTGAAGGTTTCGAGCGTGATATCAGCGAGATAATAACATCTATTGTTATGCATGTTAAGACGACGGAATTCCTCGAGTCGGCATTTTATCGTATGGCAATAGCCCATAATGTTTCTCCTGTAGAAGACCCTCTCAATAACCTGGAAAAGGTTGATAAAAAGCCGTGGGTGTATACGTCAGGAGGGACGATGAGTGTTCTGATACAATGTTATTATCGCCTCGACGACAAGCCTAAAGAGATAGACCGCTGGGTTGAAAATGAAGTAGAGCTGTGTGATTTTTTCATCGACATCATGAAAGAGATGCCTGCAAAAACCTCTGATATGTACGTTGAAAACCATAAAAAGACGATGCTTATGCACTCTCCGACACATGCCTTTATCCTAAAACCAGGGGTTCTGAGAGACGGATGGAAAAGCGAACTATATACATATACGTGGGTGCGCGACACCATTATCACCCCGCAGCAAACGATTCTTGCGGGGACAATGCTTGACAACGGTATGATAGCGAAACTTTTGTCGATTATCACCGAAAAAATCCCCGCAGACGACCGAAAAGCGCTAGAACACACGTTCATCGACATCCCTAAACTTATGGGCCCTCAAGATTTCCGAGAATATGTCTGTAAGAAGGCTATGTATGCGCCGAAACTCAAAGAAAACATCTCTGCAGAAGATATCGACAGCATTCTATATACATCGTTGCCGATGACGCCAGGATATGCTGTTAAAGATAATATCGGGAAGCTTATAAAAGACCTTCCTATGCTGTCTGAAGAAGAGAAAAACAGGATTTTGGATGCCTTTGAAGAGATGTCGGGAAGACACCCCGCAGAAGAATATGTCACTGCTGACGAGCTTCAAGAGGTGTGTAAGGCGTTGATACTTATCGCCACAGGAAAAACGGCCTTCGAAGATAACTACAACGACATTATCAATATGGCAGCACAGAAAAACAATCTCGCCCTTTCGGCACCGATATTTTTTGCCGATACAAATTGGGAGAAAAACCTCTTCGGCTTCGTCGTAAACCCGGGAACGGGGAGACTTGAGGTGTGGAATTTCGACGCCACAAAGCGCCATGGCACCCCTATGACTCATTGGAGACGGTGGCTCGACGGCAGCAACAAAACGCCGACATGGGGTGTATATACCCTGCCACACCAATATGGCGGATAATCGATATTATTTTCCTTTGTAACTGACCTTAAGCGCCACTCTCACTTTATTGACTTGCTGCAAGGGCGATCTGCTTCGTATTTCTCCTCGCCCAACTCTATTTGAGCTTGGCTCGTCGGAATACTTGCATCTCATCCCTTTCGCTACGCCACTAAAGCAAGATTGGCGCGTAATGTCTGTTTGTAACAAAGGCAATATTTTCAGAAGTCGAAGCGGCCATAAAAAAAGAACCTTTTAGGAGCTATTTTTTTACAAAAAGTTGTTTACAAAAAAGACTATATTTCTTTATAGATAGAGGTATGTTAAAAAAACTGTATAATAATGGTATACGGTTGCATTAATAACAACTGCGCGAAAAGTGCCTGAGAGGCATCTGTAAGCGCTACAAAGTTTTTTAAATCCTTTTCCATTAGAGGGATGTTGGAACAAAACAAAAATGGAGTACAATATGAAATTAACTAAAATATTATTGGTCGGGATCGCAGTATTATCAACTACTGCTATGTTCGCCCAGCGTGCTGGAGACTATGAAGAAATTCTAGATTTCTCTGAAGCGCAAAAAAAAGAACTTACTCATCTTGGTAAAGGTGAATTAAGTATCGGTGGCGATGTTCGCTTTGAATTCCAGAGCATCAAAGAAAAATATAACGATCTTGACGTTACTGGCAGCAAAAGCCGTAACAATCCTGATGCTGTAACTACAGCAGACCAAGGGTTTGATGTAGAAGTCAACCTAGTTATAGATCACAAAACTGAAAACACATGGGCACACGCTAAACTTGCTTTCGATAACGATGCAGGCGCTGGATCAGTCATTGATACAACTAATGTTTCAGAATTTGCAGCTGCTGGCGTCCATGATTTCACAGGCGCAAACAACAATATTGCTCTTGAGCAAGCATATTTCGGAATCAACCTTTTCGAAGATGGCGCATCACGCTTAGATTTCGAACTCGGACGTAACTTTGGTTACAAATGGTTCGATTCTAAAATACAATTCGCAAGCCGTTTTGACGGTGCTTTCTTGAAGTATGGCAACAGCTTCGAAGGCGTTGGCGATTTCTATATCAAAGCAGGATCTTTCCTAATAAACGAAAAGAGAGATCACTACGGTTCTGTTGGAGAACTTGGTATAATGGATATTGCTGATACTGGCTTATATGTTAAGTATTCGTACATAAGCTGGCCAAAGAGCTCTATTTCGAACTATTATCGCGAAGTAGCCGCTTCTAACGACATCAACAGAGAATTCCAATTCAGAAACTCACAAGCAACTCTTGGTTATGTTTTCAACCCAGCTTGGTTGAACAACAACGAGACAAAGCTTTATGGCGCATATCTTGTTAACCACGTTGCTCGTAAAGAAGGAATAGTAGCAGACATTAACAGCAAAGAAAACGCAGCATACTATGTTGGCCTATCTGTTGGCGATGTAAAAGTTAAAGGCGACTGGTTCGTTGATGTTAACTATCAGAGCGTAGAAGCACAAGCTATCGCCGGTTTTGATGTACACGGCATTGGCATTGGCATTGGCGACACAGCCAACGCTGAAATGTATACTGATCGTTATGGCAACACCAACTATAAAGGTTATGAAATTGATGCTCTTTATGCAATAACAGATAGTCTTTCAATCAGCTTTGATTGGGAATCTACTCAAGTTCTTGAAAAGCGTGTTGATACAGCCGAACAGCAGCATAGCTACAAGAAATTCGAAATCGAAACTATCTACGCATTCTAAGCTAGTTTAGTAAAGATTGTGGTGGTCATATGACTGCCGAAGAATTAGGGGTCTCATTGAGGCCCCTTTTTTTGTGTCTGTTAATATCCGAAAAGCTCTTTGGCATTAGGAAGCCACGACTCTTTTGATAGCTGGGATGATGCGCCATGACCCGGGATAAAGTTGGTTTGAGGAGGAAGGGCTATAAGCTTTTCTAGCGATGCCCACATCTTCGAAGCTTCACTCGTTGGGAATGATAGGTTTCCGATACTTCCCTTAAAGAGAGTGTCTCCGGTGATGACAATATTGTCCTCGGCACAGTAGAAACATACAGACCCCGGAGAATGGCCGGGAGTATGGATGACGCGTAGGCTTGATTCTCCTACAGAGATTATCATGCCGTCTTCAAGGAAGCCGTCAGGATCGACGCCTTCAATATCATCGGGAAGCGGAAGCCCATCGGCGCCGGGATTGATGAGGTTAGGAGCATCGTCGCGGTGGACGAGTACAGGAATGTTATAGGTCGCCTTAACCTTTGCGGTGTCGGCGAAATGGTCCCAATGAGAATGTGTGAGAAGTATCGTTGTAGCAGTAAGGTTGTGTTCTTTTATGTGGCGGCGTATAGGGGCGAAGCTATTGGGGGCAGGATCGACGATAAGGGCCTGTTTGGTGATAGTACAAGACACAACAAGAGCGTTGGTTTGGAAGGGGCCTGAAGGAAAGAGAGTGATATCAATCATAGAGAAGCTCTTAGAAGAATTTGCACCGGAGAGGATTCGAACCTCTAACCGCCCGGTTCGTAGCCGGGTACTCTATCCAGTTGAGCTACCGGTGCATGGTAACAAAAAATATTATCGCTCAAAATCTCTTTTTTCGCAAGAAATATGTGCCTATTGCCTGAAGATCGATGCGTTTTCAGGAGATACAGCATAGTTAGCGCGGAAGGGGTTTATGTCGACGCCACCACGACGCGTATAGCGAGCATACACCATAAGCCTCTCAGGAGAACAGCGGGAAAGGATGTCGACGAAGATCTTTTCAACGCACTGCTCATGGAAATCATTGTGTTCGCGGAAAGACACAATATATTTTAAAAGGCCTTCACGATCGATAGCAGGGCCCCTGTAATCGATAATAATACACGCCCAGTCCGGTTGTCCTGTTTTAGGGCAGTTCGTCTTTAGAAGGTGCGAAAAAAGGCTTTCTTCGACGATGTTATCTCTACAGCAGAGGAAGTCTGCGTTTGGCGTATATGTATCGATTGTGACGTCTAGGCCGTCGAGACAGAAGCCGCTACAGTAGGACTGCGCAGGAAGGAAATCTTCAGAAGATGTAATTTTTATTGATACAGGAGCTTCGGCGACATCCGACAAGTCTTTTTCTATTATAAAAGAAAGTTCTTCGACAGAAGTGAAGGCTTTTGTGCTGAAAGAGTTGAGATATAGTTTCAAAGACTTGGACTCGATAATGTTCCTCGAGGAACATGGGAAGGTAATAGAGCCTATTGCGACGCAGGGCTTACCCTTGGCGTCGAGCCAAGAGAGCTCATAAGCATTCCAAATGTCAGCGCCTTCAAAAGGCAGCGGCTCCTCGATACCTAAAATATCGCGTCCATGTTTGCGTGGTATGGGGTATAACAATGACGGTGAATACTCCGAAGAATACACAACTTCATTGCCAAGAGGGGCGTTATCTAAAAAAGAATTATCCATAGTATATAGGGTATCATTAGATGTATTTAAAAGTAAAGCGGCTTTACGGCGCCTTTCATGGGTATAAAGAGAGAAAATGATTGTTATAAAAAAAGACTTTTCCTAAAATGTAGTTTCTTATTACGCCTGGATAGCTCAATTTGGTAGAGCAGCGCATTCGTAATGCGAAGGTTGGAGGTTCAAGTCCTCTTTCGGGCATAAAATCCTGCTGTTTCGACAGCAGGATTTTTTTTGTGTTGTTTTTTTCAAGGGGCATTAATATCCTGTTAACGTAAAAAGCAATTTAAGAGAAGGGACAACATCATGACAATGACAACAGAAGTTGAAGAGCGCAATGTTGCAGTACAAGAACATTGTGGTATTATTACGGCGATACGCGAGGAGATGGGCAAGGCGATAATAGGACAGAGCGCCCTTATTGACAGGCTTCTTATTGCCCTTCTTGCCGATGGACATATTCTTCTTGAAGGGCTGCCTGGTCTGGCGAAGACGCTTGCCGTTAATACATTGGCGCGGACGATATCGTGTGATTTCAAGAGGATACAGTTTACTCCTGACCTCCTTCCTGCTGATCTTATTGGCACATCGATTTACAACCCAAAAGAAGGGACGTTTTCAGTGAAAAAAGGCCCTGTTTTCACCAATATCGTCCTTGCTGATGAGGTTAACCGCGCGCCACCGAAGGTGCAGTCTGCTCTTCTTGAGGTCATGCAGGAAAAACAAGTTACCATAGGCGGCGAAGCATTTGCTACCGGCAATCCGTTCCTTGTCCTTGCCACGCAGAACCCTATAGAGCAGGAGGGAACTTATCCTCTTCCAGAGGCGCAAACAGACCGTTTCATGATGAAAGTAACGATAGGGTATCCTACGCGTGACGAGGAGAAAGCTATTGTCGCGAAGTATGTCGGAAATAACAACAACGCTCCTAATGTCGAAGCCGTTATTGGTAGCGAAGACATCATTAAACTACGCGGCGTTGTCGACGATATATATGTCGACGATAAGATCACAGAATATATCCTCGACATCGTCTTTGCAACAAGGACGCCTAAAGCGTTTGGTGTCGATATCGAAGGGCTTCTTGACTTCGGAGCATCTCCACGGGCGACGCTGACGATGACGCAGGCGGCGAAGGCACATGCTTTTCTCAATGGTAGGGGTTATGTCACTCCTCACGACGTTAAAAGCGTTGGCCGTGATGTTTTGCGGCATAGACTACGCCTTTCTTATGAGGCCGAAGCCGAAGAGATTACGTCTGACGACATTATCGATAGAATTTTTGCTACGATTTTAGTTCCATAATACCAGTTCCTAGGGGAAAGGCACAAATGTCTATTATCACCAAAGAGCTTTTTAAAAACATCCGTCGCATACAGATACGCACGAACCGCGCCGTTGATGATATGCTTGTAGGGTCGTACCATTCTGTCTTTAAAGGGCGTGGTGTGGAGTTCGAAGATGTACGTGAGTATCAGCCTGGTGACGAAGTGAGGAGTATCGACTGGAACGTTACGGCGAAGATGAATTTCCCTTATATTAAAAATTTCCGCGAAGAGCGAGAACTTACTGTTATGATTATCGTTGACATCTCGCCTTCGTCATTTTTTGGAACGACGGGCAAGCAAAAAAACGAGCTTGCCGCAGAGATAGCGGCGGTGCTGGCGTTTTCTGCGATAAAGAACAATGACAGAGTGGGGATGATCCTCTTTTCCGGGGGCGTCGAAAAATATATTCCTCCGCAGAAAGGTGTAAAACACGTTCTTCGCATGGTTAGGGAGCTTTTGACGGCGGAAACGTCTCAGAAAACAACGAATATCGCCGCAGCTCTTGATTTTTTTGGGAAAGTGCAGAAGAGGAGGGCGATATGTTTTCTTCTTTCAGATTTTATAACGGCAGACTATTCTCGCTCTTGTGCCATTGCAGCAAAACGCCACGACCTCATAGCACTTTGTCTTACAGACCCAAAAGAGCGCACGCCGCCGAAGGCAGGAGTTGTAACCCTTAAAGATCTTGAGACTGGTAAAGAGCGCATTATCGATATGTCTCGCGAGGCCGTGAGGACGGCGATAGCTGGCGCTACGAAGTCGAGGCTTTACAATAACAGGAAGCTTATGGAGAAGGTCGGCGCTGGTTTTGTCGATATCGATACAGAGGGAGAGTATTGTAAAGCGATAAGGGATTATTTTGTTATGAGGGAGCGCAGGCGGTAAATAATGAAAAAGCTTCTTATCCTTCTTATTTTTCCGGTTTTGCTATATAGCGAGCAGTCGTGGCACGTTGATAATGGCGAGGGGTTTTCCGTATCTGCAACGCTTACTCCTGAGGTTGTTGAGGTAGGGGATACTATTTCGGTATCTTTGGCGGCAACTTTTCCTGTCGGTTATAATGTTGATATCGAGAGGCTTCGGAACGCTGTCGTTCGCGACGCTGTAAAGCCTTACGAATTCATCGGTGAAGATGTACAGGAAGGCAATGATGGAGACATGAATGTAAAAGAGGTCGTTTATACTCTTGACGCCGTCCGCGAGGGGAGCTTTTCGGTGAGGTTTTTCGACATAGTCTTTGTTAGTGATGGCGATGACGATGTCGTTGTTTATGGCGACGTTTTTTATTGCGATATACAGCAGCCTAAGGTTTTTGATGGCGTCGTTGATGATAGCATCAGCCTTCTTCCTGTCCAGGATAGCCCGGCCGTTGTGTTGTCAGAAAACTGGAATAAATCTTTTTCCCGTGGTGGTAACGGTTTTAATATAGGCAAGTATATATCTTGGATAATTGCGGCAGTTGTTTTCTGTGGTGGGATTTTTTCTTATCGTAGTATTAGGAGAAGGTGTAAAGTCAGGACTATTGTTGAAGAAAATCCACGAACTAAGGCGCTATCAGCTCTTGATGTTATTGAAGGGGAGTTGATGCCATCAAAAGGTCTTTTCGAGGAATATTATGTCGCTGTCACGGACGTTGTCAGGAAATATATCGAGGAAATTTATGGTTTAAAGGCCCCTATGGCGACAACAGAAGAGTTCCTTGATGATATTGTTGGACATCATGCTTTCACGCCAGCAGTGCAGGAAGCTCTTAAGGGATTTCTTTTTCATACAGACCTTGTGAAGTTTGCTGGGGCGTCGTCATCAACGGAAGAGAGCGCTTTATTGCTTTTTTCGGCAAGAGAGTTTGTTTCGGGAATATAGAATTTATCATAGCTATTGCGGAGGCTTTGCGCTATATTTTATGCGGAAATCGAGGATTGCTTCATAGTCGGAAGCCCCGCAGCTTGCTAGGGAAGCCAGAGCTTCGTGACGCAGCTTTGTTTCCATTGCAGAGCGCATATCACCTTTCCATTCTTCGTCGTGTTTCATTCTTCGTCGTATTTCTCGATATATTGATGTTCGCATATTGATAAAGCGGTCGACGGAATTTTTATCGCCATTGAAGAGCGCAGAGACGACGTCTCTATCGGCATGATAGATCCAGATTTTTTTGTTATTATTTGCTTTGTCTTGTGCGAAGTCAAGGTGATAGTAGAGAGGGAGTCCGCTTTCCCCTTGCATAGCAGCCATTCTTTGGAAGACTTCTTGTAGATATTCATCATCGAGGTCGATGTTAGAGAGGTGTTTTACTTGTTTTATGGAATATTCTTCGCCTTTTTCGATGAGGGCG
>Ga0209361_1000284_pt1 | contig 52527 bp, 63 predicted proteins | sample SaaInlV_200m_DNA_3_FD_184657 | JGI IMG/M metagenome (GOLD analysis project Ga0209361, IMG submission 184657) | Marine microbial communities from expanding oxygen minimum zones in the Saanich Inlet - SI037_S4LV_200m_DNA (SPAdes) (version 2) | ecosystem: Environmental > Aquatic > Marine >... | reverse complement strand
TCCATGGAAGAAGAGACAATGATTATGGACAAACTGAATTTACGTCCGCGAAAATGCCTTGATTTCAAGACACCTTATGAGGTATTCTTCGGATATCAACCTGTTGCACTTACGACTTGAATCCAAGATCTTATTTGATTTACAAGATTAAAATCAAATCTAAACAACTTCTGAACATCTTTTTTCTATACTTTGGGCAGTTATCAGTGTTCAGTAATCACTAACCAGTCGCTGATAGCTAAATACTGACCACTGAATACTGATAACTGGAGGCTCCCATGTCCGAAAAAAGCAAAAAAACACTCACCACTCTCGCCCTCGTTGCCATACTTGCCCTTGGCGCATTTTTGCGACTCTATGAGCTTGGCGCGTATAGCATAGGCAATACCTACTACGCTGCAACGGTCAAATCCATGCTCTCTTCGTGGAGTAATTTTTTCTTCGGCGCATTTGAGCCGGGTGGATCGGTCACAGTAGACAAACCCCCACTCGGATTTTGGGTGCAGTCCATTTCTGCCGGCTTGCTGGGCGTGAATGGGTTTGCCCTTGCCTTACCCAACGCTTTAGCGGGAATTGGCTCAATTGCCCTCACTTATTATCTTGTCAAAGAGCAATTTTCAAGAGGGGCGGGTCTCGTCGCCGCACTAACGCTCGCCGTGATCCCCGTCACCGTCTCCACCGAGCGCAACAACACCATCGACGGTCTGCTCGTCTTCGTTCTGCTTCTCGCCGCTTGGGCAGTCTGGAAATCGGTGCAGAGCGGCAAATTCCGCTATCTGCTTTTGGGTGCATTTATCGTTGGGCTGGGTTTCAATATAAAAATGCTCCAAGCCTACATGATCCTGCCTGCCCTTTATGGGCTCTACTTTTTCGGCGCAAAAAAAGGCTGGTTCACGCGCATTTGGCAACTCGGCGTGGCGACTATTCTGCTCGTTGCCGTTTCGCTTTCGTGGGCGATCGCCGTTGATCTTGTGCCCGAAAAGAATCGTCCCTTCATCGGCAGCAGCGACGACAACACTGTTATGGAACTTATCATAGGGCATAATGGTCTCTCGCGTTTGGGATTGAACGGTAATAAACGCGGAGGGGATGGGGACAACCAGCCGCAGTCTCCCGCAGATGATGGACAGCGCACTCAGGCATCTGCCGCGCCCGATCAGACCCCGAATCAGACTCCTGTCAACGGGCTTCCGTCAAATCAACAGCCTCCCCAGGAAGCAATTGACGCTTGCAACGAACTCGCGCTCAATGATGCCTGTACCGTTCAACTCCCTAACCGAGACGTAGACGGAACCTGCATCTCTCGCCCACAAGTAGATGATCTTGTCTGCGCTCCCAACGACCGCCCAGCTCCGCCAAATGGACAAATTGCAGGAAATGCGCCCGTTGGCGGCCAACAGCCTGATGGTGGTAATCGTCCGGATGGCGGGCAACCCGGTGGACGCAACAGCAGCGAGACGGGAGAAGCCGGTATCACGCGTCTCTTTTCCGAGCCGCTCGTTACCGAAGCATCCTGGCTTTTGCCCCTTGCGTTGGTCAGCATTTTGTTGACGGGTTTGGCTTTGATAGTACGCACAGTCTCTGAGCGGAGCGCAGCGCAGTCGAAGAGCGACTCTCACGAAGACCGCCCTTCGACTACCGCTTCGACAAGCTCAGCGTCCGCTCAGGGGCTGGGTAATAAATGGCTCGGTCTCCTGCTCTGGTCATTCTGGCTACTCCCGGCGATGGCATATTTCTCCTTTACAACAGGGCTTTTCCATCGCTACTACCTCATCATGCTAGGACCAGCCCTCGCAGCCCTGACGGGTATGGCTTTCTGGTCGGTCGCGCAGCTTTTCAAACGCAATCGCTGGCTGGGATTGGCAACGCTTCTTTTCCTCGCCATTGTCACACTCGGTTTCCAGACGGTGATCTTGAGCGAATATTCGACGGCAAGCTGGTTGCTGCCTCTGGCTATTGTGCTGACGTTGATTGGCTTGGCGCTGGTCATTCTTGAAACTGCGCTGAAATCTTCGATATTGCGCAACGCCGCCTTGACCCTCGTTCTGCTCGCCATGCTCGTTGCGCCCTTCACCTGGTCTGTGATGGTAATGACGGATGAAAATCCCAATGTTGCTTTGCCAACGGCTACGATCAATGATACCCAGCCGACCACTTTTATGACTCCGAATAACACCACCATGACCGACAACGAAACCGCTATCATGGAGTTCCTGCTCGCGAATACTGATCCCGATACTTACCTGCTGGCAACCGTCAATGCCCGCAGCGCGGCGCCCTACATCCTTGAAACGGGGCGACCAGTGCTGACCTTCGGCGGCTTCAGCGGCGGCGATCAGGTCATCGACGCGGCGGGTGTTGCGGAGATGGTTGCCAACGGTGAGCTGCGCTACATCCTCGTCAGCGCTAACATGAACCAATCTCATCGCGACATCGCTGCCTGGGTAACGGAAGCCTGTGTCCCGGTGAACGTACCGGGGGTAGAAAATCAAAGGCAGAGTCTCGCTCAAGGGCAGAATACGCAAAATGTGGGGCTGCGTCCCCTATCCGAGAACGAGGTGCTCTATGACTGCGCTCAATAATCCCATCATCGCAGAGAGACAACAAAAGTCTCCAAGACTTTTGTTGTCTGAAACGGTCATCCAAATTGCCAAATTCATGACCGTTGGCGTTCTCAACACCGCCATTGACGCTACTGCATATTTCGTCATCACCCGCTGGTTGGGGTTAGGCTCCGCGCTCGTGCTGGCAAAAGGTATCGCCTACGTGATCGGGATGGTGAACAGTTTCTTCTGGAACCGCACGTGGACGTTTGGCGACAATGGCAATATTTGGCGGGCAGCAGGATTGTTCACCCTTACGCATATCGCCGCCCTCGCGATCAATGCTGGCACAATGGCACTCGTTCTCAATTGGCTGCAATTGCCGGAGATCGTTGCTCTCGGCGCGGCGACAGGTGCATCCTTTGTCTGGAATTTTGTATTGAATAAACTGGTAGTTTTTCGATAAACTAAACAAGGAGAAGACCATGAAACACATATCTTTTACTCTCATCATTCTCTCTCTGCTGATTTCATCCTGTTCTTTGCCAACGGCGGTGGCAGAAGAAAACGCAGAAGAGCTTCCACCGCTTTACCTGGGCTTCTCCATCCACCTTGAAGGCTGGAAAGTAGGCAACGAAAAACTTGGCTACGATCAGGATCTTTATGAGCGTTATAGCGATCTTATCCTCGGCTATTCAAATCTTGCCAATAGTTACGCGATGCCCTTCACCTGGGAAACCGCCAACCTGATCGCTCCCAGCGCAAATTTTGAACCGAATATTCTTTTGCAACTCTACCAGCGCGGTGATGGCATTGGCGTCCACGCCGATTTGGGCGGCAAGTCCAACGCCCCGGGTGGGCAAAAGAAATTCACGCGCGATATGAAAAAAATGCGCCTTGATATGGAAGCGATGGGCATCCCCATCTCACATGTTTCGGGGATCTGCTCCACAATGGACTGGGTCACAGCTGCATTGGATGCAGGCTACGAAGCCACGACAGGCACAGTGGAATATTGCCTGAAATCGCTGCCCCTCGATGAGCAATCCGCAGCGATACGCGCCTGCGAGTCACCTGCTACTTGCCATGACGCATTTCCCGGCGAAATACCAGATCTGCTCCATCCCTACCGAGCAGCGGATGGCAGCACCTGGACAACGCCCGCCAACGAGGGACTGATCCTTTTTCACGCTGCGGGAGATATTCCCTGCACAGCAACAGGCTGCGATATACAGATGATCGAAGAAGCCCTCGCCGCTCGTGAACCTGGCATCTTCCATTCATTATTCTTTATCCATAGTTTCGGCTCCCCGATGGATGAAGAAATCTTAAGAACCTTCTATGAAAGCATTCAGCCCTATATCGAAAGCGGAGACATCGTCTGGCAGACCATGCCACAATTACTGGAAACGTATAAAGCTGTTGAGTAAAAGAAAAAATCGCCCTATCTACACGATAGGGCGATTTTTTCTAATTAGAGTTTCTTCTAAACATTATTCAACTTCTGGCATATAAACATCTGGATCCCACTCGCCGGTCACATTTAATACGCCCGCAGCACCTTTAAGAACGCGGTAGAGAGCATGGTCAACCAGTAAATAGGTTCCAGGTTCATCTAAGCTCATTTCGAATACGGAAACGGATCCAGGCGGGACAAACCAGGTTTCTTCATTTGCGATATAAGTATCGGGCGAACCAGTGTATACCTTGTCAAAAATCTCGCCGATGATATGGAAGTTGCCTCCGATATTTGGTCCACCAACGCCAAAGAAAATACGCACGCTCTCGCCTACTTTCGCTTCCAGGGGGTAGAGCTGCGTTAGTGCATTAACGTTGCCGTTAAAAGTGTAGTATTCAGGTAGTTCGGCTAACGCCTTTGCACCATTGAAAAACTGATGCCCTTGGTTCCCCATGACACCACCTGTGTACCATTCCCCTTGCATTACATAAAATTCACGGTCAACTTTTGGCAAGCCGCCTACTGGCTCCACCATAATCGCGCCATACATTCCCTGTGCAACATGTCGCATGGGTGGAGAGAAGGCACAATGATAGACATACGCTCCGGTGTTGAGTGCTTTGAATGTAATTGTCTTCGACTCTCCAGGGGAAACTTTGGTAACAGCTGCTCCGCCACCGGGACCATTGACTGCATGCAAGTCAATATTATGACTGTTCTTATTGCTTTCTGGATTTACGAGTGTAAGCTCAACAGTATCTCCTACCATGACGCGCAACATCGGGCCAGGTACGGTCCCGCCAAAGGTCCAGAAATCATAGGTCGTACCATTGTCTAACTCAGCGGTGTGTTCCTCTACAGTTATTGTGTATTTCACTGTGGTTGGTTCGGTTCTGGTAAGTAAGCGAGCAAAAGTTTTCTAGCATTTTCAATCAGGTAAAATCGAGACAAAAATGCACAAAGGAAATAGTCAATGCGTTATGTAGAAACTCTTTCAGAAAAAGACAAAGAAGATTTAGGTTCGTTGTTCAAAAACCATGTCTCTCACAATGTTCGTCGGCGTGCTCACACAGTATTATTAAGCGCTCAGAAATTTCGCATAAATGAAATTGCTCGTATTTATCAAATCCATCGAGAAACAATTAGAGACACGCTTACTCGCTGGGAAGAAAAAGGAATCGAAGGCCTGTACGATTTACCTAAAGATGGTCGCCCTCCGAGCTTGTCTGATGAAGAAGAAAAGAAGGCTTTGGAAGCTTTAGAAAAAGACCCACGTTCAACGAAAAAAGCTCTTGCTCTTATTCAAAAAGAAACGGATAAATTCCTCAGTGAATGGACATTGAAGCGCATTGCTAAAAAGCACGGGCTACGTTGGAAACGAATGCGAAAAACTAACAAGTCAAAACGTAACAAAGCAGCGTTTTTACAGGCAAAAGACGAGATAGATGCCCTGCACGCTCAAGAAGCAAGGGGCGAGTTAGATGTGCACTATTTTGATGAAAGCGGCTTCAATTTGATACCTGAAATACCTTACGCTTGGCAACCCACAGGAGAAACCATTGCCATTCCAAGTGGGAAGAGCAAACGGCTTAATGTGCTCGCCTTTTGCAGCAAGAAATTAGACTTTTATCAAAGGACTGTACAGGGCTATGTAGACAGTGAAATCGTGATTGAATTCTTTGACGAGTTCAGTCTCAGGATCGAAAAGAAAACCGTTGTCATCATAGATAATGCTTCCGTTCACACTAGCCATAAATTCAAAAGCCAACTGGAAAAGTGGAAGAAAAAAGGGCTGCACATTAAGTACTTACCGACTTACTCGCCAGAGCTAAATTTGATTGAAATTCTATGGCGATTTATCAAATACTCTTGGCTTCCATTATCAGCTTATTTGTCCTTCAAATCTCTTAAATCTAGTCTTGAAAATGTGCTGGATGGGATTGGGACAAAATACCAGATTACTTTTGCTTAGGTACTTAATTGGTGGTGGCAAAATAGAGGGATCAAGAGCCACATTTTCTATAGTAGTGGGATGTGCAGGCTCGATGGGGACTGCGCCAATGCGTTCATTTGCCACTCTGGATCGTTCAGCTGCTTCTTCTATTGCGATTGCAAGTTCACTTTGCAATATATTTGCACGATACAAACTAAACCCTCCTGCTACGATACCGACGACAGCGAGTGCGATGGCGATGATACTGATACGATTTTGTGTCATATAAAACTCCTTATGGTTTTACTGTTTTCAAACGGTAAATATTGCGATTTATATATAGGATATTTCTGACGCTTGAAGCTATTCTAGCTATTGCCATCAAGTATTACTTTGCGCCAGCGCAATGTGTAGCGAAAAACTACCAACAATAAAAAAAAGAAGCTTGGCGTGTTCCAAGCTTCTTTTTTCTTCGGTCTATACTACTGTCATGTTGCTTCAGCGATCTCAACAAGACGATGATATTTTTTGATCAAAATATGAGTAGTGGAAGAAGTAACAATGCCCTCCTTATCCCACTGGCTGATAATTCGGCTAACACTATAAAGTGTTGTTCCGCTCATCTCGGCAATATCTTGACGGGTCAATTTCCAGTCAATTTTAATGCCGTTATCAACGTGCTTGCCTCCCTGGTCTGCGATTCTAAGCAGGGAGCGTGCTATCCGCCGCTCAACCCGCTCAGTGGACAATTCTTTAATACGATCTTGAAAATCTACAATATATTTAGAGAGGAGCCGAATCGAATTTAGCCCTAACTGCGGATGGTTAAGTAAAATCCGCTTGGAAGCCTCCTCTGTCCACATCAGCAGTTTTGTTTTCCCAACGGCTCGCGCGGCTACGGGGTAATCGACTTGGCGTAGCACTGCGATAATGCCAAAGGCTTCACCGACCCCCGGGTAATGATGAATAATTTGCTCTCCTTCATCATTTAATTGCGTTAGCTTCACCCTTCCTCCAATGATGACGTAAAACGCGTTTGCAGGATCGCCCTGAAAAAAAAGCGGCTCATCATTTTCATATGCTTTGATAAAGGCATACGAAAGGATGTCTCGCAGTTCTTCTTCGTTGATCCCTTTAAAGAACTCAACCCCAATTAAAAGCTGGACATGTTGAGAAAATATGGATTGCATATAAACACTCTGGTACCTATATTCGTTTTTTTGATCTTATGAGTGAAAGGAAATCTCGCCCGTTTTTTTACACGAAGGAATTTCGCTAAACTTCTCATTCGCTGCCTGAATAGCATCTGTGGCGCGCACCGTCAAAGTCAAAGGTCGTGTGCGCATCTTCAACAAGCGTAACCTGATAGCCAAGTGCAACCGCGCGTTCTCCGCTTGAGGTAATGCAGACTTCGCTCTGCATTCCGGCAACAATAAGATATTCGATTTCTTGCGCAGATAAAAATGCTTGCAGGTCAGTACCATTAAAGGCATCTGCGCCTGTTTTATCAACGATCTTTTCACCAGCCAGCGGCGCAAAGGGCGCGTGGATTTTCCAGCCGGGAGTGTTTGGTTGGTCAGGATCGTTCGCGCCGCCATTATTGCGCACAAAAACAATCGGGACTTTTGCCTTTCGCGCAGTTTCAATCAGGTAACGAATATTCTTCGCGATCTCATCTGCGTTATACACACAGAATTCTTCGTCGAACATATTGGCTTGGGCATCTACTACTAAAAGGGCTGTTTTCATTTTTTTCTCCAATAGCCTCTTGCATAAATGCTCTAGCCGCTGTCCCCGGCGGCGCTTTTCGGCGTCCTGTGCCGCACTAAAGTGTGCTTCGCGAAGGACGGCGCAGGACGCATGGTACAAATTAGACTTTTGCAAGAAGTCTAATAAAAAAGACACCGAGTATTTTCAAAATACTCGGTGTCTGCATAGCTTATTTGACCCAGGAATTATCACCAATATTCAGAATAGCGGGATTCCCCGCCTCGCCAACGCCCTCAATTTGGGCTTGGTTGCCGATCAACGAATGGGTCAACGCCGAGTTGCGGATGCGCGTCCCCGCCTCGACGATGCTGTCTGCAACCTGGCTGTCGCTGATCTCACAATCCGCGCCGATGGAGACGTTCGGTCCAATTTTGGCGTTGCTGATCTTCGCGGAGGGGTGGATTGCAACCGGGACAATAATTTCAACACCGTCCATCGCTGGGGCGACAGGATCTAACCTTTCGAGCATGATGCCGTTCGTTTCGAGTGTGGCATCAATCGTGCCCGTATCCAGCCAGTAATCGCCCACTTCTTCCACGCGCCCATTCGCCCCTTGCTCGAACATGATATTGATCGCGTCTGCGAGAAAATATTCGTTTTTGAGTATCACGTTCCGTGCAATCTGGTCTTCGATGGCGGCCACCAGATCCATGCCTTCTTTGAAATAATAGCAACCGACCAGGGCGAGATTATTCTCTATCGAATCAGGTTTCTCAACCAAATGCGTGATATTGCCCTCTGCATCTGCCGCAGCCACGCCAAAGCGACGCGGGTCTGGCACAGCCTTCACCCACGCGACCACCTCGCTCTTTTCCTCGTCGAGAAAACTGAAATCGGTTTCAATGAGCGTATCTGAGAAGATCATCATCATCGGGCCATCGAGATATTCTTTGGTCAGGTAGATAGCATGCGATTGCCCCTTCATCTCGGTCTGCACAATATAATGCGCGGTAATTTCGGGATAGTTCTCAGCTATATATGCGGGAATTTGATTTTCGCCCAAAAAGGGACCCACAATGAAAACATACTCCACAGCAAAACTGCTAGGTAGCGTATTGAAAGTATCCATCAAATGATCGAGCGATGCCTTCCCCGCTACACTCACAAGCGGTTTCGGTTTCGACCAGGTGTGCGGGCGCATCCGTGTGCCCCATCCCGCCATGGGGATAACGATCTTTAGAGTTTGAGTCATTCTGTTCCTCTGCTTTTTAGATTTTGCCTATTTTACCGTATAGCTCGGTGTTATCGCGAGGAGGGCTTTAGCCCGAAGCGGAGATCTCCCAATAATTGCGCAGCAACTCGTCCACCCACTTCGGTTGAAGCACGTCTCCACGCGGCAAAAACTCTTTCATCACCGGCTTAATATCGAGCACGGGCGTGCCGTGGATTGCATCCAAGCCTTGTACGTGCAGGATTTTTCCATCCCGTTTCAGGATGCGCACGGTCGTTAATCCGATCCGGTTTGGACGATTCTTGCCGCGTTGGGCGAAGATGCCGACCTTGCCCCAAACTTGCTGACCGCGTGGATAGCGCGCGCCGGTAACGATCTTTTCCCGTTTAACGCGGTCGAAATGGAAGATGATCTCGGCATGCGAAAACTCTTCGATCCCCTGCAAGGATTCGGCATCGAAGTCGTCCGTCAGGACGATCTGCGAGATGACGTCGCCCCAGTTGTCATCTTCGATCTCCGTGCGGGGGCTTTCCACATAGCCGATAGGGGTGAGGGTGATCTGCATTATTTTGTCTTTTTCTTTGCAGCCGCTTTTGCAAGATTTTCAGCGACGCGGAATTTGACGATCTTGGTGACCAGCGCCAGCGGTAGGGGTTGGTCGAGCGGGAATTGCACAGAACCTTTCCCGCCTTTGTATGCCGATAATTCTTCCTTGAAGGTTTCAAGCCCGCTGGGGACGGGGTAAAAGCCGATATGCTTTTTGAAGGCAGCAAAATGGACGAGGTTGCCGTGCAGTTTAAAGGTTGGCATTTGGTAGCTGAATGCTTCGGTCGCTTCGGGGGCGGCTTCTTGAATGGTGGCGCGCATCTGATGAAGCAGGGTTTGCATCTCAGGAGAGAATTGGGCGATATAGGCGTCGATTTCTTTAGATGGGTTATTCATATTTATTTTTCCAGTAAACGATTGATTCGCAGTCGATTGTATCGCTGCACCAAAACGGGATAGCCGTTGAAAAGCATGTTGAAAAACAGAACCCAAAATGCGCTCAACCACCAACCTTGCAGGAGTGAATACGCCATAAAAAAAGTAACGATCACAAAGATCAGCAGATGAGCCAGTTCCGCATTTTGGGTGGCTTGAAACAAATTTTTAAGCTCACTTTTGCCCTTCTCCAGTTTTAGCTCCGGGTTGAAGATGCTGATCCTGCGGATGAAGCGCTGATAGGTTCTCACGCCCAGAACTTGATGGAGTTTTTTCTCTTTGGGGCTGGTTTTATAATAGGCGGCTGGCAGTGAGACGGCTTGTGTACGGTGCAGTGCATAAGCCCAGAACATCAATAACCAGTTTACCCAAAAGGCAAAGGTGATGCTTTGTAGACCAACGTCTTGGGCGAACCAGAGAATGAGCAAAGCCATGATCAGCGTGATGAGTAGGGCGCTCGCCCATCGTGTATATTTTTTCATTTGTTTTTAGCTATTTGAACCTCGAAAACGGGAAAAACTCTACCTTCTATCTTTGTCGGTTCTTCGCCAATTTGAACAGCCCCCATTTTACGATAGAAGCCTGCCGCGTTGGGGTCTGAGATGATCTTTAAACGGGAACAGCCTAAGGCGCGTAGACGCTTTTTCAGGTCGTCGAAGAGAAGCTGCCCAAAGCCGTGACCAATGTACTCGGGGGCAACCCAGCAATCTTCCAGTTCGTATTCGCGTTCTGCTCGCTGGCTGATGGAGTAGAGAAAGACGATTTCATCTCCGTTTTTGCCAACGAAAAAATCCCGTTCATCCAGTTTCTGTGGCGTGATGGTCAGTTCATCCACCCAGAGTGCCATCCATTCGTCGGGATAGCCCCAATGCTGCTTGGATGCGAGGGCTACTTTTGTCATTTCGGCTAGCTCTTTTGGGTGTGCTTTCGTGATGATGATCGACAAGATCTAGAACCTTAACGACAGGCAGCTTATGCCGCCATCCAGTTTTTTGTATTCGGAGACATCTACTTCGATGATGGGATAACCTGCGTTCGCAATGGTTTTACGGGCTTTAGGATAGCCTTGGGGCATGATGACGGTGCCATTTACCCAGATGCAGTTGGCGGCATAGCTTTCGTTGTTGTCGATTTCGAGAATGTTGAATTTCTGAAATTCCGGTTTCGCCAGGAATTCTCCGCAGGCAAGCAAATTATTTTTTTCGAGATAGGCGATGCCCGTTTTCAGGTGGAGCACTTCTTCAAGGGTGACCACAGAGCCGCTCATGCCATATTTTTGAAGGAAGCCGATGATCTGTGCTGCGCCCTGTTGATTGGTGCGCTCGGATAAGCCAATGTAAAAATGCTCGCCGACCATCATGATATCGCCTGCTTCGACTCTACCTGGCTCGTGGACTTCTTCGATGTTAGTATAAAAATTTTGCAAGATCTTTTTCATTGCAGCGGTCTCGCCTCGGCGGGAGTCTGCCCCGGGATTTGTGATAATCGCGCATTCTTTTGTTAGCAAAGCCACATCTTCCACAAAAGTGGAATCAGGGAAGGCTTCATCGGCGGGCAGGACAGTCACTTCGAGCCCACATGCTTTTAAGGCTTCGATATAGCTGGCATGTTGACGAAGAGCTAGCTGATGATCGGGGATGCCTATGCCAGCGGTGCTGATCCCGTTGACCATGCTTTTTCCGGGCGTTCTTACGATAGCTTTTTTGAACATACTTTTCCTTATATGGTAGTGGTAAAACAGTAAGTGATACTGACTTTGCGAGGCAGTTCTATCGCCGAAGCAATCTTGTTTTTTTAGATGATGAGACTGCTTCGTCAGGCTAGAGCCTTCCTCGCAGAATCATCACATCACTTCGATTTACCAATTACCCCTTATATTTGGTATGTCAGATCAATTTTCCTGCTTTTCAATGATGCGCCCACCACGAACCGTTGCCCCAACGACCAAACCCGCACTTATTAGAATTAAATTCTTGATAATATACTGACCTTCTAATGTAGGAGCATAGGGAAAGCGTGTGAATGTTACTGCCGGGAATAATAGTAGGGGCGTCAATGTCCCCAGCATTTGAGTGAAGAGGAGGAATAAAGTGATTCTCAAATATTTACCAAAAATCAAGCCGAGCCCGATTAACGTTTCCCAAGCTGCCAGGATGATGATCGAGACACTGGGGGCGATCAGCCCAAAGGTCAAATTTTCGATCGTCACTGTAGCGATCTGATCTGCGGGACTTAGCCCCGGGAAGAATTTCAGAAAACCAAACCAAAAGAATATAACCCCGAGGCTCACTCTCAGAAATAAAATACCATTTCTTCTCATGAATAACGTGATTTTATCGTCTGCCTGATAGTAGATATTGCGAAGTTTGTCCATTTTTTCTCCTATTGTGATCGGTTGAGATCATAATTCATTCGATTAAGAAATAGCTTGAATAAGTTGAATAAGTACGATTACGCCGGCAATGGCTAAGGGGAGGGATGAGAAGAATCCAGCTCCTAGGCCGCGTGCTTTTTTGACTTCTCGTATATATCCGATAGTGTGAACAAGTGCCTGAAAGACACCCAATACTGCGCTTGTGAAGAGAGCAAGATAATAACCCACGGGCAAGCCCAGAACCAGAAGTGCAAGCGTTCCTAGATTTAATGTTGAGATGAAGCTGGCTCCTAGAAGATAGCGATTTTTGGTTAACTTGATATGTCCTAATTCTAATCCCATGACGTCGCAGGAAATTTCTTCAAAGGTATGCAGGACGACCAGCCAAATGAAGAGAATATAAGACAAGATCAGAATCGTATTTGGTGACATTGTAGTTCCTTATCATTTTGTATGCATAAAAAAATAATGATTTGAAAGTGAGAATGGGATAGTGCAGATCAACCTTCTTTTCTAATTGTACCCAACCAGGCGCCGAGCTTGACGACGTGGAGCATCAGTGAGTAGGAGAAAGTCATTAGTAAGAAGAAAGCTGCCACCACCAATGCGGCGATACTCCCCAGCGGATAAAAGGAAAGTGTTGCGATTGCATAAAGCAGAATGATCGTTCCAGCAATCCGTAAAAGGGGACGATAGAGGAGAAAAAGATTGAGCAGATAGATTTCGAGACCTTCATGGTCGAGGCGTTTACGTAGGGACATTTTCTGCTTTTCTACTTCACACACCGAAACCCTAAATAGCCCATATCCAGTTCTTTTGATCTTGGCCAAACTTTTCCGTCATAGACGATGATATAAGCATTTTTTTGATCTACTTCTGTTGACGTCCACCAATAAATTACTTGAGAATAACTATCCCAGAGGGGAAACTCTTTGTCAGGTCTTTTTTCATAGCTGGCTTCCGCCTTTTGAGCATTCCACACCCCGCGACTATTTTCTCCGTGAAGAGCCATTGAGCGAACAGCTTCGTCCACCGTTGGCAATCGCCAGATATTTTGTGGCTCGGCCGCAAGGGTTTTCCCATCTTGATCTAGCAACTGGCATATTTGAACTGCTTCATGCCAATTGATCCCTTCGCGCGGCCAGCCGGGACCGCTTGGCGCCCACGTGAGTGTTATTTCATTTCCCTCCACTAATTGTGCGTCAGAACTTCTGTCTTTGATACGCTGAGATACCCGATAAGCCGGTACGCTGCCAACAACCAGCCCTACGATTATGGGTAAGCCTATCATCCATTGGAGTGCTGTTTTTCGTGGCGGTGGGCTTCCGTACCAATAAAAAAGCCCTAACAGAACCAAGGGCATAAGAATGAAGATGATAACAGTATTTGAAAATATGTTGAAGAACCAGGCGGCCAATATTGCAACTACAACGTGAATCGCAGCCCCCACGCGAGGCCAATAGATCGAAGTGATCCCTATGCCCATAAAGATAAGCATTGGGCTTAGATATTGTATGATGGTCAAGCTAATATTCATCATGAAGTTTTCGTAATACCAGCCTTCATGAAAAGTCTCGCCAGCGCCCCAGAATGCCCATAGAGAGGTAATGAGAATAGAAAATCCGACTGCGATCCGCCCTATTCTCTTGGACTTATTTTGATCTTTCATGGGGATACTCCTTTACAGTCAAGGCGTTTGCGTAGGGGGCGGGAAAGAAGCGCTACGCTTCTAAAGCGTATGTTATCGCTAAAATCACACCATTAATATCGTTCATCACGTCATTATTCCAAAAGCGGATGACGCGATAACCACGAGACTTTAAATATGCGGTTCTGTCTTCATCATATTCCTGCAAATCAAGATGTTGGCTTCCATCTAACTCTACAATTAATTTCTTTTTGACGCAACAAAAATCCACGATAAAGTTGCCGATGGCATGTTGACGACGAAAGGGAACACCCAGTTGGCTGCGCTCCAAATATGCCCAGAGCTTTTTCTCTGCGGGGGTCGTGTTCTTGCGAAGATTGGCTGCTCTGCGCATGGTTTTGGAGTTGGTGCGGGGTGTTTTGGTCATTGTCTTGTTCTTGTTTTTGCCCCATCGGTCCCCCATTTTGAAGTGCAAAAATGGGGGATGAGAGTCTTTTAAATCAAGATCATGGTTCTTTCTCCCCCAAATTCGTTCTTCAATTTGGGGGAGATGCCCTTCAGGGCAGAGGGGGCTGTTTCGACAACGCCGAGGGTGATGATGGAGATTCTTGGTTTCGTAGCTTTTCCTTTAGAGTGAAAATAATTACTGCTTATTTTTTCTGCGCCTGAATTTTAGCAACTTTAATAGTTGCAAAACCTGTAATCGCCCCACCAGCAATAACTCCAATTAAGCCGATTAGGGCAATAATGATTTCTTTATTGTTTGTTTCTGTTTCTGGAATTGGAGTGGGAGTCATAACTAGAGTTGATGGTGATGTAGGTGTTATGGCAGGGTTTAATTCTGTTTCAGAACCTATGTTAGGCAATGTAGTGACCGATGGATCCTCTGTCCAATTACCACTTACATCTCCACTATTTGAACCCGGTACAGTCCCTCCAGTACCACAGGCAAGTATAAATAATGTAAGAATAAAAAGAATAGGCATTTTTGTGCTTAGATTCAATGTACGCTCCTTTCACAAAAGACAGCCTCCCCCTCAGGCTGCCTTCACTTATCACTCGTCACTTCTTACTTTGCCCTAACGCTCTCTACAACCTTGACCACCTCAGGCAAATCCATCTTCAACTCGCGCAGCTTCTCCACGGTCGGGACACTGTCCCCGTCCCAGCCGCGGCGTTTGTAGACAGCGTCGAGCAGTTGTTCGTATTGGTCCAATTTATAGGCCCGCAACTTGGCCATCTTTTCTTCGGTAGCAAGCCCCTCAGGGGGCACACCGATAATGTCACGTAGCTGCCCATCGTAGCGTTCGGCGCGGGATTCGTATTCTGCGATGGTGACCGGTCCCATCGCGCGGTAGGGCGGATAGTCGAATTTGCGCCCGCTGCGTCCCATCCGGATCGAGAAGACTTTTTGGAAGTTGTAGACCCGTTCGGATTGTTTGAGCAGATCTTCGGGAGTCACTTTGATGCCGGTCACACCTTCATGCACCCAGGTGTAGTTTTCGACATGCTCCTCCACTTTGGCGGGTTCGGCGGTGTCTTTGTTGTTTTCGGGCGTGATGTCGTTCCAGGGCAGTTTGCACATGCCGTGCAGGCTGAACCAGGTGCGCCACATCGGGAAGTAGTGCAGCGCTTCGGCTTTGTCTTCGAAACTGGGCAACAGCCCCTGAACTTGATCCATGAAGATCAGCCAGGCCTCGTCGTGCTGCGGACCTTTGGTGGCGAGACCGAAGCCGCCCTGCTGGGCGAGCGATTCTTTCGTGCCGTACTCGGAGATTTCCATGCCTTTAATCTCCATACCGATGTCGTGCAAAAAGGCGGGGTCAGCGCCATATTCTTTGGCGAAATATTCCTTCATGTAGGCAACGCCCTGCCCGACGATGACGCCAAAACCTTCGCCGCGTCCCATTTGGTGCAGCAATTCAACGGCTGATTCATTATTGCCGAAGCTTAGATCTAGCCCGCCGGTCTCTTCCTTGGTGATGATTCCTTCGGTGTAGCACTCCATCGCAAATGCGACCGCGTTCGCGAAGGAGATCGTATCCACGCCGTAGGTGTCGCAGTAGAAGTTCAGTTCGAGGACAATATTCGGGTCGAAGTTGCCGATATTGGCGCCCAAGCCTGCCGCGTTCTCGTATTCGGGTCCGTCGACAAGCACTTTATGTCCAGCATAGGGACCGGTCGCGAGCGGGAAACCGTCCACGCCGTGTGTGCAGGACATCGTGCAGCCCAGCCAGCAGCCATCCGGCATACCCTGGGTGAAATTCTCTTTCCAAACGCTCGAATCGATTTGGTGCGTGTCGGGGTGCGAGCCATAGCGGAAGTTATGCGTCGGTAGCAGGTCGAAGTGATCCATGATCTCGACGATATTGGCTGTGCCGACCTTCTTCATCTGGTTCTGCTTATCGTCCAGATTCGTCATTTCCCAATTGAAGCGTTTGCCCGCCTTACGGATCAGGTCAATATTGGCAGGATTATTGCTGTCACCGCGCGTACTGCTGTAGCGCACGACGATGCCCTTGATCTTCTTGTCGCGGAAAACACGCCCCGTCCCGCCGCGTCCGGCTTGTTTCAGGCGCACTTCTTTGCGGCGCACATCGTACCAGCTCGAATTGATGATCGCAAAACGGATATGCTCCGCGGCATCACCCGCCGACATAACTGAGATGCCGCGCTGATTCTTCTCGTCGTCCGCGTACATGCGCGTCAGGTGCGCGCCGATCAGGTGCGAGTCAACATCTTCGAGCGGAGCGGTTTCAATCGTGATCTTGCCCGTATCGCCATCAATAAAGATGACCACGTCTTCTTCGGCTTTGCCCTGAATTTCGAGCGCATCGAAACCAGCAAACTTCAAAAAAGGCGCAAAGTAGCCGCCCGCGTTGCTGTCGACCACGTTATGGGTCAGGGGCGAAAGCGTCACGACCGTCGCCTTGCCGGAGCCGGCATAACCCGTCGTCCCGCAAATTGGTCCGTTTGCAATGACCAACTCATTCTCAGGGTCGTCCCATTTCGTTTCGGGCGCAACCGCATCCCAGAGCAGTTTTAAGCCAAAGCCACGCCCTCCAGTGAAGATATCCTTCATCTGCTGGGTGACAGGTTTTTCATTGATCTCGAGCGTTTCAAGGTTGATATAGAGCGTGCGGTTGGCGTACCCGCGTTCCACGGGGCGCATTTCGTAGGTATATTCTTTGAGCAGCTTGTGCGCTGCCTTCATTTCTTCAAGGGGGAGGGGCAGTACCATAAAAACTCCTTTTGGCAGATGTGATAGTCACTGTCGGTTAGATTAGATTGAGACGCCCTTCATTATTGCAGGATTTCAATAGCCTGTCCACTGATTTTCTTCTTTTTATCGGATGAAAAGCCGCAGCGCGCGTGGATTTTGGCTTGCTTCCGTTTCGTAAGAAACGTCTCCTTTTAGTATTTGCTCATTAACTCTTGCCCAATCCCCTTGACAAATTCGCTATTATTTATTACTCTAGTGCTAGAGCAATAAAGGAGATCAAAATGACCAACGCAGAACTTGCCATCTTGAGTCTTATCGCCGAAAAACCTCGTCACGGCTACGAGATCGAACAGACCATCGAAGCACGCGGCATGCGCGAGTGGACCGAAGTCGGTTTCTCGTCGATCTACTATTTACTCAAAAAGTTGGAGAAAAAAGGGCTGGTAGAGAGCGAACTCGTCCCCACGCAGGGACGAGGCAAAGCACGGCGCATTTATCACGTCACCGAAAACGGACGTGCATCACTGCTTGCTTCCACGCAAGAGGCGCTATCCCAACCCCAACCGACTTACCCCGCGATCCTGCTCGGATTGGCGAATCTGCCTGTCTTGTCACGGGAGCAAGCCCAACAGGCGCTCGAATCATATCGTGCGGGGCTGGAAGAACGCTTGGAAGGCGTAGCTGCAAAAGCAGGCTCACAAGGTCCACTGCCCCCTCATGTCGAAATCCTTTTTGATTACAGCCTGCAAATGCTCGTGGCAGAGAAAAAATGGGTTGAGAGCGCTATCCAGAAAATTGGAGAGGATCTCTAAAATGGGCTATTTATTGCTGGAAGGCGGTGCTGAATTTGGCGGCGCCATGCGTGAACCGGATTTAGCAGCCATCGAATTGGCGGGTGGGTTGGATGCATCTGTTTGCATCATCCCGACCGCCGCTGCACCGGATAATAATCATGTTCGCGCAGGGAAGAATGGAATACGCTGGTTTAAGAGTATGGGGGTGCGTAACGTTAGCGCCGTTTCTCTCATCGACCAGCAAAGCGCAAACGACCCCGCCGTTGCCGATGCGCTCCGCACAGCGAAGCTGATCTATATGCTGGGTGGCTTTACGCACTATCTTGCCCAAACGCTATTGGGCAGCAAAGCCTGGCTCGCCGTGCTGGATGCTTACCAAAATGGAGCAGTCGTCGCTGGTTCCAGCGCAGGCGCAATGGTGATGTGTGAGCATTATTACGACCCTAAAAGTGGAAAAGTGATGCCAGGATTAAACTTAGTGCCGAATAGCTGTGTGCTGCCACATCACAATACTTTTGGTAAAAATTGGGCTGAAAAGTTGAAAAGGTTATTGCCCGGCGTAAGCTTAGTTGGCATCGACGAATATACTGGTGTGCTAACTAATGACACTGAGTGGCAAGTATTAGGTGCTGGAGCAGTGACAATATATAGAAATAATACGATCCAGAGATATGAAAACGGACAAAAGTTATTCTTAGCAGAATAAATTAGAACTTACGCAAAACACCTTCTTTCTAGAAGCAATGCTCTGCGTTGCGGTTTGTCTACAGTGTCCCAACGCAGAGCATAGGGACAAGGACTGTAAAAATGCGTAAGCCCTATAAATGAAAAAATGGAGTAAAAAAATGGAAAAAGTAGATTTCAAGAAAACACTAAAGCATCTCTATGTTCCCAAGAAGAAATTCGAGATCGTAGATGTACCTGAAATGCAATTTCTGATGGTCGACGGACATGGTGATCCGAACACCGCGCAGGAATATGCGGATGCGGCCGAAGCTCTTTTCGGTGTTGCCTACAAGATCAAATTTATCAGCAAGAAAACGCTTGAGCGCGACTACACCGTCCCGCCGCTCGAGGGGCTCTGGTGGGCGGCCGACATGGACACCTTTGTCAGCCGCGACAAATCCGCTTGGGACTGGACGATGATGATCATGACTCCCGACTGGATTACGGCAGAGATTTTTGATGAAGCTATTGCGGAAGTGCGCAAGAAGAAAAATCCCGCGTCGTTGGACAAAGTGCGTTTGGAAAAATACCATGAAGGGCTATCCGTGCAAATCATGCACATTGGTTCATACGATGATGAAGCCCCGACCATCGCTGCGTTACACAATGATTTTCTCCCCGCCAATGCCTTGACCGAAAATGGCAAACACCACGAGATCTATCTCAGCGATCCGCGCCGGGTTGCACCCGAAAAGTTGAAGACGGTTTTGAGACAGCCGGTGAAGAAAAACTGATGTCATTGCGAGAAGGACGAAGTCCGCCGAAGCAATCTCCTTCGCAGGTTTCGCAATGACGAGATTTAGGGAAACTTTGGGATTTTTTCCTCGTATAATCTGTATATGATCTATACCTACGAAATTGAAGGCATCTCCCTCCAAACGGGCGACGTCATCTGCACCCGCAATGGCAAACCGGATATCCTCCCCGGCGAGTTCTGGCTCCTCGTTGGACGTCTCGTCCCCGGCGACGTCGATCATGTTGCCATCTTCCTCGGCCCTGATGGGCGTTGCATCGAAGCAGGTTCGAAAGGTGTCAACCCTTTCCATTTGCACGGCGATATTTGGCACGCTGAAGATATGGTTAATGAACGTGGCTTTCTAATCGATACTTTCTACGGCGTCTCCTATCCGCTGGCAGGCTTGCAACTCTCGGAAGAAGATGAAATGCTGATGCGTATGAAAGTCGCCGACTACTGTCTTGCACAGGTTGGCAAATCTTATAACATCAACTTCCTGAACGCCGAAACCGAAAAATCCTTCTATTGCAGTCAGTTGGCGTATAAAGCTTACGAGCAGGTCGGCATCGATCTGAATACCGGCTTAGCGATGGAGCAACTTCCCGGCACGAATGAGATCGTCTATCCTCAGGAAATTTGGGATGGATTTCCGCATAAGGCGGCGAAAAAAGCTGCGGAATTAGAAAAAGAACAAAGCGATTAAAGCAAAAAGGCTGTCATTTTTGACAGCCTTTTCTTTTAGCATAATTATTTACTGCGGGGCTAACAGCACCGCTTCCCCATCCAAGACAACCACATCATTCTGATTTTTACAGACCGTCTCCAACGTGACGATAGGCTTCTTCTCGTGCAATTTAATGATCGTCACTGTCGCAGTGATCGTATCATCGAGATAGACGGGCGCACGAAAATTGATCGTCTGCCCAAGATAAATACTTCCCTCACCGGGGAGTATTGTGCCTAATACCGCAGAGATCAAGCCGGCAGTCAACATGCCATGCGCGATGCGTTTTTTGAATTGGGTCTGGGCAGCATAGTCTTCGTCCAAATGAACGGGGTTACTATCGCCAGAGATGGCTGCAAATTTTCGTACATCTTCATCTGTAAAGGTTTTGGTCATAGAGGCGTTATCGCCGATTTTTATCATGAGAACTCCTGTATATTTGAATTTCTCGTCTATTATGGCAGGCTTTTGCGCAGGTGTCTATTGGAGTTGGTGATTTTGCGAGGAGAGCGTAGCTCGACGAAGCAATCTTCGTATCAATGAGACTACTTCGTCGCGAGAAAGCGCTCCTCGCAGATTCATAGTGGTTTACTGATTAGCCGCCCACTGATACAATCGCCCCGTTAAACTTGAATGAAAAGAGATATAAATTCCATGACCTACAATTTCCGCCTGCTATGGCGCATGACCTACCGCTCCCTCTTCAAAACCTCCGAAACGCCCGGGCGCCTAACGCGTAAACGCATCACCTTTTTGGCACTTTTCTATATCGTTTGGCCCCTCGTTACCATTTTTACGTGGATCTGTTTCGGCCTCGACGACATCTTCTTCCCTGCCTACAAAAAACAACCTGTCGAAAAACCGCTCTTCATCATCAGCAATTTTCGCAGCGGATCCACTTTTTTGCATCGAATGCTCTCCCACGACACAAAAAACTTTACCAGCCTGCGCACCTGGGATATCTACATCACCCCCTCGGTTACACAGCGCAAAATTGTGGATGTGATCATCAAACTCGATCAGCTCATCGGCGGCCCTATTCGGCGTCTGATTCTTGCTATTGATCGCGCCGGTCTCCAAAAAGTGGATATTCACCCGATCTCCTTTCTCGAGCCGGAAGAGGACGAGAATATCCTCCTGCATAATTGGTCGAGCTTTTTAATCTCTTTCCTCTTCCCCTTCTTGGATGAACTGCCCCCGTATCAATACTTTGACCGAGACTTGCCCACTGACGAAAAGGACAAAGTGCTCTCCTTTTATAAATCGATGCTGCAACGCCATCTATATGCGACCGGGAGCCCCCACTTCGTCTCCAAGAATCCCTCGTTTAGTGCAAAGATCGCTACGCTTAAAGAATTCTTCCCCGATGCCCGCATCATCTACCTTGCGCGTAATCCGCTTGAAATGCTCCCCTCGACGGTATCGTGGCTCAACTACGCCTGGAGCATCTTCAGCGAGCCTGCCGAGAAATATATCTACATCGATGAAATTTGTGAGTTTTCACAGTACTGGTATCGCTATCCCTTGAATTATCTGGATGAGAACCCCTCTGCGAATCATCTCATTCTGTCTTACGAAGACCTGATCAATGACCCCATTGGCGTGATTCGCAGCTTCTACGAACAATTTGGCTACACCGATCATCACGATCTCGACGAAGCCTTCATGGAAGGCATCAAAGCTACCGAAGCGCGCCGCAGCGCACATCAATATTCCTTCGAAGAAATGGGCTTCACCCGTGAGCAGATCATCGCCACCTACGCCGATATTTTCGAGCGTTTTGGCTTCGATAAGCGCGAACCGATCTCTGAACCATTTGAACGTATCCCCGAAGCAGCCGATTAAATAACACGAGCGTAATAAAAAAAAGCCCGCACAATAATTTGTGCGGGCTTTACCTTTTAATCTATTCTTATCGTTTTCTTCGTCGGCGTTTTTTGTGCGAACGAGATTTTTTCTCAACTTCTTGTTCAGCCACTTTAGGCGGAGCCAGTTTATATTTCTCTGCCCATTTTTTAGCAAAGGGCACTTTGATAATTTTATTGCGCACCAAAAGCGCGATGACACCAGCAACTGCCATCAGTGCCGCGACGACGCGTGTAAAGCTCACGTCTGTACCGGGGATGCGTGGCTGATCGGGGCGGAAGGCTTCGAGGAGGAAACGTCCGATGCCTGCAAGAATAAGCCACGCAGCGAGGGCTGTACCCGGCTTCGATTTCTCAGGGTAGCGGCGGACGAACCATAAGATCAGCCCGGCGGCGAAGAAGTTCCAGACCATCTCATAAGCAAAGGCGGGATGAAAACGCGTTGTATCAGGGAAGAGACTCATATCGCTATATTGCGCAAGGCGATTGCCGGAGTCAATGGAGATGCCCCACGGGAGGGTAGTGGGCTGCCCGTAAAGCTCCTGGTTGATGAAATTCGCAGGGCGTGCCACAGCTTGCCCGATCAAGGTAGCGGGCGCAAGCGCGTCTAGCAGTAACCAAAGATCGAGTTTATGTTTGCGGGCATACCAGTATAAAACAGCCGCACCGAAGAGTAAGCCACCATAAAAATGAAGCCCACCTTGTGGGATATTAAGAATCTGACCGGGATTTTGCATATAGTACTGATTCCCGCCGAGGGTCGCGTTCGCTACGTACCAAAGTCGCGCCCCCAAAATACCGACAGGCAGCAAGATGACCATCGCATCCCAGAGATGCTCTTCATTCTCCCCATAACGTTTAATCTCGGTGGCTGCGAGCCAAGTGCCTGCAACCGCGCCGAGCATCACGAGCACACCGTACCAACGGAGGGCAAATTCAAAATCGCCAATATTGAAAGAAAAAATTACAGGATCAATCATAAATACCTCTTTAGATAGAATGCGGCGATTATATCACCCCCCGAACGAGATTTTTATATAACCTAACAAATTTATAAGTTGCCTTTTAGCCACATGCTCGTATACTAAGAATGTCTTATCTTATAGGTCATCATTTTGGAGACAACTATGCATAAAAAAAGTAAAAATAAAGGACAGGGTCTTGTTGAATATGCCATAGTACTTGCGCTGATCTCTATGGTTGTTATAGGTGGGGTAATCGTGACAGGAGAAAATACAGCCTCTGTTTATGGAGAGATCGCCACTTCTCTCCCCGGCGCTGAAGTAGACGGCACTCCCCAGCCAACCGAAATCCCTTCAGAGATCAAAGTGCAAGTGCTCTCCTCTACAGGAGAAAAATTACAGAGTGTGAAGGTCTTAGCCTTTAATGCAGCGGAAGAGCAGATAGGGAGCAACGCAACGGACTCAAGTGGGCTTGCTACCTTTTCCGATCTGGGTGCCGGGCGTTATGTTTTTCGCGCCGATTATGCTGGACAAGGGTACTGGTCTGAAACAGTAGCCGCGCCCTCAGAAACACAGGTGACCATCAAGATCAGTGCGATCCAGGTGCAGGTCTATGTCACCGATGCGCAAGGAAAAGCACTTGACGAAATTTCCGTTTACGCCTTCACTGGTAATGAAAATTACACTGGCGAAAAAGAAAAAACAGATAAAAACGGCATGGTAACCTTCACGCTGGCAGACGGTGACTACAAATTCCGTGCCGATTATCAGGCGCAGGCAGCCTGGTCTGAAAAGATCAATACCAGACAGACCGGTTCCGTATATATTCGCATTCCAGTTACGTCGTTCACTGTGCGTGTGTCTCGCCGCTCAGGCGAAGCAGTAAACAAAGTATCTGTGTATGCCTTCAACAAAAATGGTGACTATACAGGCATTAAGGTGCGGACGGGCAAAGATGGCACAGCCACAATGGAATTGCCGAACGGCGTCTATCAATTCCGTGCCGACTATGATGGTCGCGACTATTGGTCAGAGACAGTCACCTTGCCAGGTGTGAGTTCAACCACCATCTATGTGGGCAAGACCGATGTAACGGTACACGTCACAGATTCAAATGGCAAAGCTCTTTCTGGCGAAAAAGTTTATGTATATGACGCGAATGGAGAATATCAGAAGAAGGGGAAGAAAACCGATAAAGATGGCAATGTCACTTTTGAGTTAGACGATGGCAATTACAGTTTTCGCGTGAGTGAAAAATCGCAAGATTATTGGTCTGATGAAATTGCTGTGCCAAAGACGACCTCGGCAACGATCCAAATTACGAACGAAGATCTGGTTGTCGTTGTTACGGATAAGAAACACGATGCGCTCAGTGGGGTTGCCGTGTACGTTTATCGGCGTTCAGGACACCGCAAGGGTTACGAATACACGGGCATTCTTAAATATACTGATGCAAATGGACAAGTCAGTTTTGAATTAGGCGATGGTGAATATCGCCTTTTGGCTTACGATCTTTCAAATGACCGTTATGAATGGTCTAAGTCCACGAAAGTGCCCACCGACAAAACAATTACCGTGCGCATCGATAAAGATAATAAAGACGACAAGGACGACAAAGACGATAAGGATGACAAAGATGACTAATAAAAATCATCAAGACGAATTTGACCACTTGCGTTCTGGCGCAACTGAGAAAATGGAAGATGCGCCCACATTGGGCAGCGCGCAGAAACCTGGCAAAGAGATCAAAGTAAGACGCTCTCCCTGGATTTTGCGTAGCCTGATCCTTGTTTTGGCTGTCTTGGTAATTGTGGAGTTATTCGTGTTCAACCAACACCGCAAAGAAGCGCAGCGAATTATCGTACAAAATCCACCCGCAGTGAAAAGCTCCCCCGTACCAGAGATCAGCGCACCTTTACCCATCCCACCCATCGAAGCCGCCAGCGCGGATGATTTTTTGGAGGAGCCGACACCGATCCCATTGCCACCGGAGTTGGAGGGGATCGAGCTCTCGCCGGTTGATGAATGATAAACATCTAGGACTTACGCATTTTTAAGTCCTTGTCCCAATGCTCTGCGTTGGGACACTGTAGAAAGTAGCAACGCAGAGCATTGCTACTAGATAAAAAAGCATTTTGCGTAAGTCCTAATATCAAAAGCGCCCTGATTTTACAGGGCGCTTTGCTTTTATTGTTTCTTCTTCCAATCCATCTTCATATAGACATCCCCTTTTTCCAACTCAACTAACATTTGCGCGAGACGTTTTTGTTTTGTCTCTTCACGTTTGGCGCGTGTGATCCAGCCGACATAGTCATTCTGTTGAAAATCGGGGCGGGCGTAATAGGCATCTGATAACTTATGCTCATCGAGCGCGTCACGGATGAAATCCGGCATCGGATAACGGAGGCGTTTTAAAGAACTCATCTTACTCTTTCCAGAACCCAAGATGCACCTGACGTGCCTCATCTTCCAATAATGGCCCGATTACTTCAACAGGATGTGTGCCGCGTGCGAAAACTTCGCGGCAGGGGAGTGCCAACTCGTAAGGCGTTTTGCCCGTGATTTCATATAAGCCTTCTTCGCTAAGTGCGTAAACCACACACCCGACATCGCCCCAAAAGATCGCGCCCGAGCACATCGGGCAGGGTTCTGTGCTGGTGTAGAGCGTGCAAGCTTGTAATTCTTCTGGTGTGAACTTCTTTGATGCCAGCCGCATCAAATTCGTCTCGGCATGACCGGTAGCATCTCGCTCTGTATTGACCGTATTCTCTGCTTCGAGAAGAATATTTCCCTCCGCATCAGCGAGCAGCGCGCCAAAGGGATGGTTGCCATGCTCGCGCGCGTTTTGTGCGATCTCGATAGCGCGGTGAAGTAATTTTTTATTGGGGTGCATTAGAAAAGCAACTCCAGCACATCTTCGCCTTCGAGCACTTCGCCGGTTGGTTGAAAGCCCAAACTTTTGTAGAATTCAAAAGGGCTGCCTTCGCCAGGGACGCAACTGGTTAGCAACTTGGTCGCGTTCGGGCGCGTTTTGACATGCTCGACGAGAAGAAGAATCGCGTGCCGTCCAAAGCCCATGCCTTGATATTGATCATCCACCATTAAACGCCACAGAAAATATTCTGCTTTCTTAGGGTCATCAGACAGCATTAAAAACCCGATAGGGGTCTCATCTGCGTAGATGGCGCGGAACCAGGCTTCATCAGGATAGAAATGAGCCTGTGCGATGGATACGGCATTCGATGCTACGAATTTATTTTGCTCTTCAGCCACCTTTAGTTTCAAGACTTTGCCCAGATTGTCACGCGTCACTTCGCGCAAACTGACTTGAGAGCCTTTGTGGATAATTTCATCTTTTTCTGTCATTATCTACCTATAACCTTTTCTAATTGAGCTTCTTTTTCTTTTCGCATCCGGATCGCAATCGGCGCATCCAGAAAACGTTGAATGGACTCTGCCCGAAAATCGGGCGCGTAATGATCGCGATAGACATCTAGCAAGGTGACGATTTCACCCTCGTACCTCTCCAAGTGGACGGGATCGCCAGCTTGTACACTTCCCTCTTTTAGAACACGGCAATATAAGCCCGGCCGCTCAGCAGCGCGGAATTTTTTCACGAATTGGGCATCTTCCATGCGGGCAGAAAATGTCTTGCAGGGGATGCGCGGCGAGGTCACTTGCAGAACTACCTTGCCAACGTGCAGGATATCACCAATGGCAAAGGTTGCGCTTTCGAGTTCACTGATCGTCAAATTTTCGCCAAAGATACCTGGAGTAAGTTCACGTCCAAGCTCGTTGCGCCACCAAGCATAATCTGCATCGCCATAGATGTAAATCGCCTGATCCACACCGCCGTGATGCTTTTCGCTAACGATCACATCCCTATCTAAGCCGAGCTTGCCGATCTGCACCGCTCCCTCAGCTGGGATTTTGAAGATGCCCGTTTTCTCGCGGTAGAGCTTGCGCTGCACCGTGCCTTCTTTACCAATATTGACGCTGAGTAATTTCATATCTTCTCCTTTATGTACGTCACTGCGAGCGCAACGAAGCAGTCTCTTCCCCTGAGTTGGAGATTGCTTCGGTCGCTTTGCTCCCTCGCAATGAGATGTGCAGATTATACGTGATGCTCGCAGAGTGATACAATTCTGCGTATGGGCACACTCTATCTCGTTGCAACGCCGATTGGCAATTTGGAAGATCTTTCCCCCCGCGCTTTGCGGATATTGGGAGAAGTGCGGCTGATCGCCGCCGAAGACACGCGCGTGACCGGGAAGTTGCTCTCGCACTTCAACATCTCCACATCCCAGATCAGCTACCATGAACACAACAAGATGAGCAAACTCGACCGTGTGCTGGATTCCCTTAACGAAGGCGACGTCGCCCTGGTTTCAGATGCGGGCACGCCCGCGATCAACGATCCCGGCTATGAGTTGGTGCGTGCCGCTCTTGCAGCAGGACACGATGTTAGCCCGATACCGGGCCCATCTGCGCCGATTACAGCCTTATCGGCTTCGGGGTTGGCTACGGATGCTTTTCTTTACCTCGGCTATTTGTCGCGTAAAAGCAACGAGCGGCGCGCCAAATTACAAGAGGTGGAAAACCTGCCTTATACGCTGATCTTTCTTGAGTCTCCGCATCGGATTTTAAAGGCATTGGCCGATATTCAAGCAATGCTGGGAAACAGGCAGATCGTTCTCGCGCGCGAGATCACGAAACTTTACGAGGAGTTCTTTCGCGGGGATGTTGCTGAAGCACAGGCATATTTTGGGGAGCAGGAACCTCGCGGGGAGTTCACGTTGGTGGTAGCAGGCAAAAAGCTGGATAACACAAAATGGACGGAAGCAAGCCTAAAGTCCGCGCTTGAAACGGGGATGGCCGCGGGCGAATCTCCATCTGCATTAGCAAAAAGATTATCCAAAGAATCAGGTTGGGCAAGGCGAGATATTTATCAGATGATCGTGGGGTGAGTGTGGTCGCTTGATAGGGTCATGTTTTAGAACGTTATTTTTGAAATCGAAAGGCGTAAACTGAAAAGATTTTACGTCTTTTTTCTTTTAAAGGTTAGACCTATGAAAAAGATGAAGAGTGATAGAATAAGCGCCTATATTGCTTCTAACGGGTGAATATTATGGCAAATGAAGAAATTCAACAGAAATCTCCTTTTCATCAACCTGAGCCTTTGACTACCCCCCTGAACGGGAATGGGACTGCCAAGGTGGCGAATGGTTATTTGCGCATTATCATGCTATTGTTCAGCACGATCACTTTGGGCATTGCCATGCTAGCGGGGGCGTATATTGCTATTCATGTTATCAATTTGCATACCCCAAAAATATTGGATAATCTCTGGCCCATTCTAATTGTGGTCGGTCTGGCATACTCTGTTGGGTGGGCAGTTGCCCTAGCGGGCATCCGGGTTTACAGTAATCTGGTTTTGCCCTCCTTAATGAATGTTTATGCTTGGGCAACATTATCAGGGATCTTAGTCTTGTATGCTGTCATTCTCTCAAGGTTATATGGTCAGTCATATTATCTGCTGAACTTCCTTAAATATGTGATCATCATGGGCGCTGCTTTTGCAGCATTATTGGGATTCCATTTACTGATCGAGAATCATAGTCTCTTACCTTTCTCGATCCCCTTGCTTCTTTTCAATTTGGCTCATTTATCCTTGATCGTCTATCATTATATTTTCGATATCACTGTGAAATATGAATACTTGGCAGGTGACGTACTCTTTTTCCTGGGTATGACTGCGATCAGTGTTTTTATGATGATCCGAGTGGGGGTACTTACAGGTGTACGGAATTTCATTGACCGCATCTTTGAGCAGAACGGTAACGATGTCTAACCCCATCTCTTAAAAGCAAAGAGCCTTCACGTTTTGTGAAGGCTCTTTTTGGTTTAAAAATCTTTTAGACTAACTTTGCATCCAATGTGATCTCGGCGTTCAGCACGCGCGAGACAGGGCAGCCGCCTTTGGCGCCTTCAGCGATTTTTGCAAAGGTCTCTGCGTCTGCGCCGGGGACTTTGGCAACGACATCCAGGTGAATGCCGGTGATGGTGAAACCTGCGTCGGTTTTCTCAAAGTTCAGGGATGCATTGGTGCTTACGGATTCAGCCATTAATTCAGCTTTTTCCAACTCGGCAGAAAGTGCCATTGAAAAACAGCCTGCATGCGCGGCAGCGATCAATTCTTCGGGGTTGGTGCCGATCCCATTTTCAAAACGGGTGCTGAAGGAATATTGGGTATTAGCCAGTACGCCACTATCGCTGGATATTGTGCCGTTCCCGCTGCGCAAACCGCCATTCCAAACTGCTGATGCTTTACGTTTCATTTTTATCTCTCCTTGGTATCCCAAAATAATATTTTTGAATTAGTTGATAAAAATTGTATCATAAATACGCCCGTTTACGTCCAAATTTATATTAGTTTCTTGTAAAAATCTGTCCCGTTTCCCTCGAAGCAGAGCCTCTTTTGCACAGAAAATTGCAAGCCTTGGAAGAGAGAAAGTCTCATCACTTCCTTAGATTTCTCTGATACAATAGCCCCCATCTATTATTCAGTTCTAAGGAGATAAAATGTCTGAAAAAGAAACGACTACTTTCCACAATGAAGATGCGATCTTCCGCATTGCAATGTGGGCAAATATTGTTAGCTGGGCGGCATTGGTTTTTGCATTATTGCAATTTGGCAATGTAGCTTATAGCTTGTATTCACAGTGGGACCAATTTGTAATGGCTTATCCCGAAATCTTCCCACGTATCGCTGTCTTGGGCAATGCTCTTTTCCTTGAACCACTTGTTGGTGGCGTATTCGCTTTTCTGGCATTGCGTGGTGTTTCCCAGGGTCTGTATCTTCTCATGGACTTGTACATGGACGTCGAAGAATATGATGATTTCGACGAGGACGAAGACGAAGGCGATAACGATTAGATCCCCTTTTCTTAAGCTAAAAAGCTGCTCAATTTGAGCAGCTTTTTTGTTTTTAATTGAAGTTGTTTTTTACCTTCATCCTAACCTTTTCCTAAAAGGGGAGAACTGGGCATTGTTCTACTCATCAATTTTCAATATCTCGCAAAAACGCCAAAAGCACCTGATTGAACTCATTGGGTCTTTCAACCGGCGTGGCATGGCGTGAATCTTCAATGACCGCCAAACGCGCGTTGGGGAGTTTACTAACATAGGCTTCTTTGGTTGAAACGGGCGTATAGTCTTCATCTGCAGCGACCACCAAAACGGGAGCAGTGATCTTCCCTAATTGATCGGCAACAGACCAGCCCACGCCTGCGTGGAAGGATGCCATATAAGACGGTTTATAGTTTTTCGCCCAGCTTTCTACAAAATCGTTCAGTAGCCCTTTTTGCTCAGGTTTGATGAAGAGTTTTGCGCCCAGCACTTCACCTATTTTCCGCATACTGAAAAGTCTGAAAATGATCGCCCGCTGAATATAGCCTTTCCAGTCTTGCAGTGTTTTCAGACGCATATCTGCCCACGAGTTAACAATGGTCAACGAAGCTGTCATTTCAGGATAAGCAACTCCAAATTGGAAGGCGATCCAACCGCCCATTGAAAGCCCGACGATATGCGCTTTTTCGATGCCCAATTCGTTGAGCAATTCTGCCAGATCTTTGGCAAAAAGTGGCACGCTGTACGGCCCCTTTGCCTTTTCGCTTTGCCCGTGCCCGCGCACATCGTAGACAATAGTCTTAAAATATTCAGGGAAGAATGCGGTCTGAAACTGCCAGTCACCGCTGCTGGAGCCAAGCCCGTGAATGAAGACCAATGCCTCGCCCTCGCCGTGGACTTCGTAATAAGTTTGAATACTCGAATTTTTGGTAGTAGGCATAAAAACTCCTTATTTCTCTCCCTGCCACTCGGCGATCATCCGCTCGAAGAATTCATCCAGATAAGCCAGACGTTCATCGGCAATGGCGCGTGCAGAGGGGGTGTGCATTCGGTCTCTTAATTTACGTAATTTGAAAAGATGTTCGTGATATGCACTATGCGTCTCCCCCTCGATCTCTTTTCCGGTTTCCAAAAACTGCGCCGATGGCTCTTCATAAAAAGGTGTGCCAGCCAACGCCGCATACGCCAAAACACGCGCTGCGCCGACCGCGCCGAGGGCGTCCAATTTATCAGCATCGAAAATGATCTGAGCTTCGAGTGTTGCAGGCTTTTCGGCAGGATTGCGGAATCGGTGTGCAAGGATGCAATGCACAACTGCGTCGATCCGCTCCTGCTGCCAGCCTTTTTTAGCAAGGACCGCCGTAGCGAACTTGGCAGAGGCTTGGTGATGTTCCAATCGGCCGGATGCCGAACCCGGGTCGCTGCCCTGCGAATCGTGCAAAAGGGCAGCCGCGCGGACGATCTCCATATCCGCGCCTTCAGCTTTGGCGAGACGAAGAGCCATATTGTAAACACGCAGAATATGGTCAAAGTTGTGTACGGCATCGGTATCTTGATACCAGGTGTGGGCTTCTTCGAGGGTTAAAGGTTTCATGTTGTAGGTTTAAGGTTGGATGTTATTTTATATCTGGAATTTCTCAGGTCTGCGTTATCTGCCTGTGGTCGGGATTGGATAACGCTCATAGATCAGTATAAATCTAAAGCCAGAACTGAAGTTAAAAAAACGCGACGAATCCTACAGGTTAGGCGCACGCTTTCTTAGCCTGCTTGAAATTTGTGTTTTCTTATTCCCCATATCCTGTAGTTATCTGATCTCTACCTGGATGGGGACGTATTGACGCCTAAGCTTTTCTCCTGAACAATCGCGTAAAGCCAAAGTAGAACAAGGCCAAGAGTGCGATGACAAGGGGCAAACCCTTGATAATGTTGAAGGGGGTCGGTGTGTTAAACGAGTAATAGCCAGCGGTTGCAACTCCCAGCAATACAAAACTTGCCAGGTAGGTGATGAACAGAATGATCTTCCCCCAGATTTTTGATGTCTTCCCGTCTCGCAATTCAAAGATCAGAACAGCCAAGGGAACGAGAAAGATGAGAAAAGCCGGAATCGCGCTCAAGATGGTTTCATCGGGCCCTGCATTGGCAGTCATAATGAACATAATACTTACGGGGTATAGTACAGCTACTGTCCAGAGTATTTTCTTCCACATGCGAATTCTCCTTTATTGGTCTAACATTTGATAAAGAGTTTTATCTAATGAAAATGCAGGCTAATGGTTAGCGTTACCGGCCTGTGGGTGGGGTTGGATAACGCTATTTGATCAGAATATTCTACAGACAGAAACAAAGCTTGAAAAACGTGACGACCCCACAAGTCAGGTGCACGCGTTGTTGGACGGTTTTGTTGTGCAGGATTCATCACCTTAAAGAGACTATGATATTTTTTTGTTGCCAACTCCCAACATCAAAATTATTGATCTGCCACGACTGGAATTAAAGCTAGTATCTCGGCAGGGATGGGGATGGGTCTGCCAGTTGTCAATTCAATGAAAACCCATTGCGTCTTACCTTCAACAACGATCTTGCCATCCGCCTTGCGAACAAATTCGTATTTGCGTATCCCTCTCACGCGCTTGAATTCAGAAATCCATGTGCGGGCTTCAATTTCATCGCCCAGATAAGCAGGAGAAAGGTACTTAATTCGATGTTCGCGTACATACCACCCCGTATTTTCTGGTTGCTTAAATTCGGGGATTGACTCAGGATGACGGGTCGCGGCATCTTGCATCCATTGCAAATAGACTACGTTGTTAACGTGACCATAACCATCAATGGCGCTTTGCGGGACAGTTAACGTAAAAGTAAAGATGGAAGGATTTGACATTAAATAATCTACTCCTCTAAGTTGTTTATTTATAAAGAACCGCCCAACTAGGTGATAGGCGGAGAAAACCTCCGCCTTTGAATATTATACGGCTAAAATTTCCACCTAAATGACTCGGGACGCCGTCAAAAACTATTGAAAATATCCCAAGGCTAATCTCAGCCGTTCTTCTACATCAGCAGGGCCATCCTTCGGCAGGGACTGGAGAATTGTATTCATTATGGATTTAGCACTTGCTTGGCATGACTGCCCAATGCCTTAACGAATTCATCAGCCGTTGAATTTTTTAAGGGGCGGCCAAGCGCTGTTAGGCCGGTTTTATCAGCCCGCCATTTGCCATCGCTGAAGATGGTGACAAAGTTGCGGGATCGATTGGGGCCGACAGTATCATCAAACCAGTGGATGATAAGTCCATCTAGCGGTGCTGCGTGGATGATATCTTTGGGGCGATTCGAAAAACCTGACCGTGTGCCCAAGATGATCTGCTTCTCGGTGAGTGCGTAAAATGTCGTTGAGTAAAATGGTGATATTTGCAGTTCCTGATCGAGGCCCAGTGAAGCGACTAATTCTGTGCGGCGATGATCCCCCGGGTTACGAGAACCTGTGCCAGAATAATCTACTGTCCAAAGACCCGAGGCAACCATGCTAACCAGTTTCTCGCCGGGGAATTCGGCTGCGATCCATTTTTCTACATGCTGTTTTTTAAATGCCATCTCTACTCCTCTTTTAAGTCAATAAAATACTGATAAGAATAATTACTGAAAATATCCTAACGCCAAGCGTAGTCGTTCTTCCACGTCGGCGGGGGCGTCTTTGGGAATAGCTTGAATGGCGGTTTGGGCTTCGATGACGCTGTAGCCAAGGGCTGTGAGTGCGGCGAGAACTTCGCCGTCGGTATCGGTCATGGCAGCGACTTGCTCAAGGGCATCCATCGGTTTGAGTTTGTCTTGCAGGGCGAGGACGATGCGCTGGGCGGTTTTCTTCCCCACGCCCGGGACGCGGTTTAGGATATCGTACTCTTCGTTAAATACTGCTCTTTTTACGGTGTCAGGATTCAGGGAAGAGAGTATCGCCAATGCCAGTTTGGGACCGATTCCGCTCACGCTGAGCAGGAGGGTATAGAGGTCGCGCTCGCTGAGGGTTTCAAATCCGTATAAAGACATCGCATCCTGCCGCACGACGAAATGGGTATAGAGCAAAATGCTTTCGCCCGTCTTCATCTTCTCGCGCAATGTGGCAGGCACGTGGACGCGCATCCCGATGCCGTTGGTTTCGACGATCAGGGCATCGCTTTCGACTTGGGTGATTTCACCGCGTATGGTTGCGATCATAGTTGCTCCTTTGCACTGCGCCCCCACCTAACCTCCCCCGTTACACGGGGGAGGAACCGTTCTCCCCCCGCTTGCGGGGGGAGTTAGAGGGGGGCTAATACCGATTCGTATGAATATGCGTGATCGCCACCGCCAGCGCATCTGCTGCATCGTCGGGGCGAGGAATGTCATCAAGGGTCAGCAGCATTCGTACCATCTCCTGTACCTGACGTTTCCCCGCACCGCCATAACCTGCTACTGCCAGTTTGATCTCGTTCGGCGTATATTCGCCAGGGTCCATACCCGCTTGGGCGAGGGCGAGCATCACTACGCCGCGCGCCTGACCAACAGCGATCGCGTTGGTGACATTCTTCTGAAAAAACAACTTCTCCACCGCGCAGCGTTCAGGGCGATGGAGAAGCAAGAGTTCATTCAGTTCTTCGTAAATCGAAACAAGGCGTTCGTGGGCAGGCATTTTTGCTGGCGTAGTGATGACGCCATAAGCAACGGCTTCGAGACTATCATCATCACGTTGACGTACAAAGCCGTAGCCCGTAGTCGCTGTACCGGGGTCAATGCCCAGTACTAAACTCATATTATTCCGCCTCGAGGGCAGCCATCGCCTCGTCAGAGATGTTCATATTATGATAAATATTTTGAACATCATCCAACTCTTCGAGGTTTTCGATCACCTTGAGAACTTGCAGGGTGTCGGTAACGTCTAATGCCATTTCCTGTTTGGGCTCCATACGCAGTCCGGCATCTTCAGGCGCAACATTCGCGGCATTTAGCGCATCACTAATTTCTTTGAAGCTGGTTACAGGACCAACGATCTCGATAACGCCGTCTTCGTTAGAGACATCATCTGCACCGGCTTCGATAGCTAGCTCAAAGGCTGCATCAAAATCCATTTTTTCTTCAGAAAAAGTAAAGAAACAAATACGCTCAAATTGCCAGGCAACCGAGCCGTTTGCACCGAGGCTCCCGCCGTATTTATCCAGGCCATGTCGAATTTCAGCTACCGTACGGTTTTTATTCTCGGTCATGCACTCCATGATGACTGCCACACCCTTGGGAGCGTAGCCTTCATAAGTGACTTCTTCATAAACAACGCCGTCTTTATCTTCCCCCGTACCTTTCTTGATCGAGCGTTCGATATTATCTTTGGGCATATTGCCAGCGCGGGCTTTTTCTATCGCCAGGCGCAAACGGAAATTTGTATCAGGGTCGCTGCCACCCTCGCGGGCTGCGAGAGTCACTTCTCGGCTCAGGCGTGTAAAGGCTGCGCCACGTTTTGCGTCGATAAGACCTTTTTTGCGTTTAATCGTTGACCACTTGGAATGACCAGACATGGGGTTTCTCCTTCTATACCTTATCCCAAAATGGACAGGTGGGGGATTCTATTCATCTAACCTGCCTATTATAACGGGATGGGTTTACTTTGTGAAGAAAACGACCTCTTTCGCGTTTCGCTCGCCTTTCAACTTGCTTCCGTACAAATCCCGCAAAGCGGGTGGGTGCCCCCCCCCTCTAACTCGCCCCGTTATGGAGAATAAATAATTAACTCATGTTACGCAGTGATGAACGATAGACTGTCGTTTCCCCTCATCCTAACCTTCTGATGAAGAAACCGCTTTGCGTCCCAAGGGGAGAGGGCGGAGGGTGAGGGCAGCCCGAAAGCCTTTAAAAGGCATCTTTTGCGTAACACCAGTAATTAATTCGGGAATAAGGTACAGTCTCTGAGCGGAGATGTAGCGTAGCGAAATCGTAGTCGACGTGTGCCCTTCAGGGTAAGAGCGACTCTACAGCACTCCGTCCTTCTACTACAGGCTCAAAAACAGTCGCTTTCCGCTCAGGAACTAGATGTTTTTCTTTCATTCTTTATTATCAATTTATTTTCTAACTTCCATTACGGGGGGATGCTAGGCGGGAGTTTTAGATAACCTTCTTCCCCTTCTGGGGTGTGGGCAATTTACCCATCGCAGCATCCAATGCCTGGCGAATACCACGCACTTCGACCACTTCAATATCCTTTGTCCACGGCTCAGATTTGCGTAACCGTTTTGGAACGATAGCAGTTTTGAAACCAAGTTTGGCAGCTTCGCGCAGACGTAACGGCATTTGCGAAGGCATGCGCAATTCGCCAGCCAAGCCAAGCTCGCCGATCAGCACCGTATCCGCGCGGACGGGCGTATCCCGCATAGATGAAGCAATAGCAGCCGCAATAGCGAGATCAGCGGCGGGTTCGTCGATCTTCAAGCCGCTAACCACGTTGACGAAAATATCCTGCTCTGCGAGGCGAACGCCCGCGCGACGGGTAAGCACTGCCGCGATCAATAACATTCGATTGAAGTTGACTCCATTTGGCGTGCGACGTGCGTTGCCAAAATTGGTCGGGCTGGTTAGCCCCTGAATTTCAACGAGTAGCGGACGTGTGCCCTCCATCGTCACCGCGACAGATGATCCCGGCGCATTCACCATTCTTTCTGCCAAAAATGCTTCAGAAGGATTTGAGACTTCGACCAAGCCGCGTTCGTGCATCTCGAAAACGCCAACTTCAGCCGTTGCCCCAAAACGATTCTTGATCGAGCGCAAAAGCCGATAGGCTTGATAGCGGTCGCCTTCAAGATGCAGCACGGTGTCAACAATATGCTCTAAAACGCGTGGCCCCGCTATCGTGCCTTCTTTGGTGACGTGCCCGATCAGGAAAACCGAGATGCCACTGGTCTTGGCAAGTTCGCGCAATTGCGATGCACATTCGCGGACTTGTGTCACAGAGCCAGCCGAAGATGTCAATTCAGGAATGTAAGTAGTTTGGATGGAGTCGACGATCAACAATGTCGGTTTGACTTCACGGACGTGTTCAAGGATCACGCCGAGATTCGTTTCGGTGACGAGGAAAAGCTCATCGGGCAATTTCGTGTCTTTTCCTACATTTTCTTGTATGCGCGTGGCGCGCATTTTGATCTGGCGTTCTGATTCTTCACCCGAAACGTAGAGCACACGTTGCGTACCTGCCATGCCCATCGTCATTTGGAGGAGCAATGTTGACTTGCCGATCCCCGGATCACCACCGATCAGCACGATCGAGCCGGGGACGATCCCGCCACCCAGCACACGGGCGAATTCGCCGATGGGCACATGGATGCGGTCTTCGGCACTCGCGTCAATATCCGGTAAACGGCGCGGGGTGGAGCGTCCGCTTAATCCACGCACGGGACCGCGTGATTTGGGTGCAGCTTCTTCCTGCACGATCTCTTCGATCATGCTGTTGAAGGCGTTGCATTTTGGGCATTTGCCCATATAACTTGCGGAGACGCGTCCGCATTCCTGACAGACGAAACGGGTGATTGTTTTAGCCATAGTAAATTCCGATTGTTGTTTGTAGGGGCGAACGGCTGTTCGCCCTTACGTTTTAATTTTTCAAAGTATAACAGAATAGATGTTCTTTTTTTATGCATCTAACAAGAAACTAATACACTCTCGCTATAATGAAACTCTACTTTACGGAGGTACTTTTATGGGTTTTCACGGAGCAGGCTGGTACGCCTACTTAAAACACGACGAAGAAAAGGATCAACCCCAGATCACGCGCGAATTACTTTTACGCGCTTGGGAGATTGCCAAACCTTATCGGCTGCAATCTTTAGGATTATTATTCACCATTTTGGGCATCTCGGGCATCACGTTGATTTCGCCCTTGCTATACCGCGATCTGATCGACAACGCCATCCCCAACGCAGACTTTACGCGCCTGAACTGGCTTGCCCTCGGCATGATCGGTGTCCCACTCATCAATGGCGCAATTGGCGTTTTTCAACGCCGCCTGAATTCACAGATCGGCGAAGGCGTTATTTACGATCTGCGGCGTGCACTCTATGGGCATTTGCAGCGTATGTCGCTGCGTTTCTTCACCCAAACCCGCACCGGCGAATTAATGTCACGGCTCAATAATGATGTCATCGGTGCGCAGCGTGCCATCAGCAATACGATGGTCTCGATCATCTCAAATTCGGTTTCGTTGGTCGCCACACTTGGCATTATGCTCGCGCTCGAATGGCGCCTCACCTTGCTCGGTTTGGCCATTTTGCCTTTCTTTATTTTCCCCGCGCGTAAAATCGGAAAAACACTCCGCGCGCTCACGCGCACCTCGATGGAAGTGAACGCCGAAATGAACGCCACCATGAACGAGACGCTCAATATCAGCGGCGCATTATTGGTCAAATTATTTGGGCGCGAGAAAAACGAACTCGACCGTTTCAGCCGTGACGGCGCATCTGTACGCGATATTGGCATCCGCCGCGCAGTCGTCGGGCATTGGTTTTTTATGATCTTGAGCGTGGTCAGCGCGGTCGGTTCAGCGGTCGTTTTTTGGGTCGGCGGGCATCTCGTTTTGCAGGGCGCATTCACAATCGGCACCATCGTCGCTTTTGGCAGCTATCTCACGCAGCTTTATGGCCCCCTCATGGCGCTCACCAACGCGCAGGTCGAAGTGGCGCAGAGCATGGTCAGCTTTGAGCGCGTTTTTGAAGTGCTCGATATCCCCATCGAGATCGCCGAAAAAGAATCTGCTAAAGCCCTCGATCAAGTGAATGGGCAGATCGTCTTCGACAACGTAACATTTGCTTACGAAGGTTTGGGAGAAGGCGAAAAAGTGGGATTGGATGAGATCGCGCGCTTTACTTGGGGGGGCAGTGCTGCTCATCTTAAGCCGCGTGGCAAGCCAAAGGATGGGAGCGATTCGGACTCATACTCAACAGGGTCAGCTCCGCAGTGGGCATTACGAGACATCAACTTTAGTATCGAACCCGGGCAACTCGTCGCATTGGTGGGACCCAGCGGCGCAGGCAAATCGACCACGACCTACATGATCCCGCGTCTATACGACCCCACCGAAGGCACCGTCAAATTGGATGGGCACGATATCCGCGATCTAAAGCTCAACACGCTCGCGGAGAATATCGGCATGGTCACGCAAGAGACCTATCTCTTCTACGACACCATCGGCGCGAATTTGCGCTATGCCCGCCCCGACGCAACGACCGAAGAAATTGTGGCGGCGTGTAAAGCTGCCAATATCCACGATTTTATTATGGGATTATCCGATGGCTACGACACAGTTGTCGGCGAGCGCGGATACCGCCTGAGCGGCGGCGAACGTCAGCGCGTGGCAATTGCCCGCGTCGTGCTAAAAGACCCCCGCATCCTTGTCTTGGATGAAGCCACATCCCACCTTGATTCACTCTCCGAAGAATTGATCCAGAACGCCTTGCAAGAAGTGATGAAAGGACGCAGCAGCCTCGTCATCGCCCATCGTTTGTCAACGATCTTGGCAGCCGATAAAATTTTGGTCATGCAAGACGGCAAATTGGTCGAAGAAGGCACGCACGATGAATTGCTCGCGGAGAGCGGCTTGTATAAAGAGTTGTACGAGACGCAGTTTAAAGCATAGATTTTGCCCCCTGCCCTTTCGCTACGCAGTAATAGGTAAATTGAAGTGATGTGATGATTCTGCGAGGAAGGTTTCATCTGACGAAGCAGTCTTATTATCTAAAAAACGAGATTGCTTCGGCGATAAAACTGCCTCGCAATGTCAGTATCACTTACTGTTTCACCACTACATGCTACGCTTAGGGCATCCCCTCGTTTCACGGGGGAGACTGGGAGGGGGTTGATAGGACAAAAATCTTATTGTTGCATAAGATCAGTAAGTTATATACTAGGACATCCGAAGGATGCTGCATAAATAAAACTTATCGAATTGAGAAGAAGGTAATGGATAAGAAAAAACTGTTTCAACACAAAGGAACGCTTCTATTTCTCGGTCTGCTTTCACTTCTGGTCATCAGTGCCTGCAATTTGACCTCGCTGATGGGTGAACCGCCTGCCCCACCCAGTGTGAAGATCACCGCACCCACGCAAGGGGGAGGGATCGTTGTTGGAGATACGATCACCATATCTTTTGAAGCCACATCCAGCACAGAAGAGATGTTGATCCCCTTTATTGAATTAACGTTGAATAGTGTCAATGGCGAATCAGTTGCTTCTTCTGGCAGCATGAGTTCGCTAGGGAAAATATCTCCTGTGACAGGGACGTTGACCTGGACAGCACAACAAGCTGGAGAATATACCCTGTATCTGACGGCTTACGATGCAGAGGAAAAAGCCAGTGCTCCCGATACGCTTAAGGTGACTGTCTTTGCACGCCCTGAAGAGGTCATGAGCGGTAAAATCACTCTACAAAATAATCAGTCCTATGACATCCTGACGCAGGTGATTGAATACTATGATGGAGATGATCCGGATTTTGTAGCATGGAATTTTCCTGAAGGATGGAGTGTGCAAAACCCAGATATGGATGAGATCACAAGCGCCCATCTTTTCAGCGTTGCAAACGAGCAACAGAAATCTGTAACAGCTCGGCTCTATGATCTAAAAGTGGTTCGAAAGCTCTATTCCGATGCACTCTGGAGTTATGACAATGCAGATTTCTTTATGGCAACGGGGGAGCTATATCTCTACAAACGCTTTAAGACACCGGGAGAATTTGCGTTGATACAAGTACTCGAACTCAATGATGAGAGCATAACATTCGAGTATGTTCTTTTCGATATGCCTTAGAAATTGTTTGAAAAGCCATTTGAATACCCGAAAGGTTTCTAAAAGAGGCCTTTTAAAAAAGATGTCGAGCATTTTTAGACCCTTTTGGCATTCGGAGCATAAAAAAACCTTTCGGGTTTGGTCCTCTCCCCTCTAACTCCCCCCGTGAGCGGGGGGAGAACATGTCCCTCCCCTGCTTGCGGGGGCACTCTGCGAGTATGCTTCGCGAAGGCTAGGTGGGGGCGCATCACTTCCCTTTTTGCCACCAATAAAAAAATGTACAGGAGCAAGAATGATCAAAATACGCCCCTACGAAGAAAAAGATTGGGAAAGCATCTGTGCTATTCATGATGCCGCCCGCCCCGACGAATTGGAAGGCTCTTGCGATCCGAGGGCTTTCGTTCCCATTGAGCAAGATAATGAAGTAGAAGAATTAAAAAAGAGCGAGAAATTTGTTGCGGTCGATGGAGAGCGCGTGGTCGGCTTTGTTGGTGTAGATGATAAATATCTTGCCTGGCTTTACGTTCACCCGACTTATTACCAGAAGGGCATTGGTCGTCGTCTGCTGCAAAAAGGTCTCGATATAATTGGTGAAAATGCGTGGACAATCGTTCTGCATGGTAATAAAAACGCAATCTCGCTCTACGAGAGCGAAGGCTTCCATGAAGCACGCCGATTTGATAGCGATAATGCCGGCTATCCCTGCACTTGTTTGCGACTGGAGAAAAAGTAGTTTCCCCCCTCTAACTCCCCCCACTTGCGGGGAGGCTAGGTGGGGCCTTTCGAGTATAATTCTCCCCATGAAAAAGAAAGCCGTTCGTATCCCCCTTTATATATTTCTGGGTATTGCCGCATTGATCGGACTTTACTTCCTGCCGCCGATCCATTCGCGGCTTTCGTGGCGTTTGGATAACCTGCGCACACAGATCAAATACATTTTCAACCCACCCGACGAAGCCATTTTTGAACCATCTACGCCTGTACCAACAGAAGCTGTCTTGCAGGCGACACTTGCTCCCACTGCCACACCTGAAGATGATAGTACGCCTGTCCCAACTTTTACGCCGACTATTACCCCAACTGCGTTGCCAACAGTAGTAGACTTAGATGGTGTCATCTATGTCGACCAACATGGTGGCTATAATTACTGTGGCCCTGCCAACCTAACGATGGCGCTCAAATTCTGGGGTTGGGAGGGGAGTCGCAATGATGTTATCAGAGCAATAAAACCCGGCGTAGCAGATGTAAAAGATTTCGTCCAAGCAGGAAAAGGCGATAAAAACGTCATGCCTTATGAGATGGTGGATTTTGTCAATGAGCAAACCGAATTCCAGGCTTTAGTCCGGCATGGCGGGGATATTGATCTCATCAAACGTTTCGTAGCAGCTGGAATTCCCATTATCGTCGAAAAAGGGTACTATGAATTTGATTTTAATAACAGTTTTGGTTGGATGGGGCATTATCAATTTGTGACTGGCTATGATGATTCGAACGGCAATTTTATCGTTCAGGATACTTACATCGACGGGCCAAATTTCCCCATCGAATACGATCAATTTGAAGAGAGTTGGCGTTCATTCAATAATCAATTTGTCGCTGTTTACCCACCTGAATTGGAGCAGGAAATTCTTGACCTGCTTGGTCCCTGGAGAGATGAAGTCTGGGCCAATCAACATGCTCTCGAAATTGCTGAAGCAGAGGAGCCAAACCTCGAAGGGAACAAGCAGTTTTTTGCGACATTCAACCAAGGAACAAGTCTTGTAAATCTACAACGCTATGGCGAAGCGGCGGCGGCTTTCGACCGTGCCTTTAGCATATATGCCGATCTTGGACTGGACGATACTAACCGTCCCTATAGGATTATGTGGTATCAAACCAGCCCCTATTGGGCGTACTTCTACACAGGACGCTATGCAGATGTTATTAGTTTGGCTAATATAACTTTGTCAACGCCCTCAACTGGCGAAACCCTCGAAGAGAGCCTTTATTGGCGAGCGATGGCAGAATATGCCACTGGCGATTATGTCTCCGCCTTTGCCGATATGCGCGAAGCCGTTCACCTAAACCCCAACTTTGCTCCGGGATTATTCTATCTTGAGCAGTGGGGAGTGGAATAAAGCCGCGACGAACTTAATTTAGGCTTGTTTCCGTTTAATGAATATCTGCCTGGCGATGAGTAGCCCTCTCCCAAAGGGAGAGGGGACTCAAAATCTCTTAAACCTTGGCGTTCTTCGCGCCTTGGCGGTTAAAAAAAATGAAAATACTCCACTTTGCTGACGCACATATAGATATGGCGAACTACGGTCGCCACGACCCCGAGACGGGACTCCCGCTGCGCGTATTGGACTTCCTGAAATCGCTGGATACTATTGTGGATGCGGCAATTGCCGCAAAAGTGGATCTCGTTATCTTCGCGGGCGATACATACAAGGACCGTTCACCTGCTCCCACTTATCAACGCGAGTGGGGCAAACGTATCTACCGTTTAAGCGAAGCCCAGATCCCGACTCTTTTACTCGTAGGGAATCACGACTTATCCCCGGCAACGGGACGTGCCCATGCCCTGCAAGAATTTGGTACATTGCAAGTGCCGCACGTTCACGTTTTGGATAAGCCCCAATTTCTCTCTGCCGAGGAGCTTGGTCTACCAATTCAGGTCATCGCCCTCCCCTGGGTCTCTAAATCGGGGATGATGGCTTATTCGCAGATAAGCGGCGAAGAATCAGAAAAAGTTTACGAAAAACTCGAAGACCTACTCTCTGAATTCGTAGCGCAATCCTTCGAGAAAGTGGACGAAAACCTCCCCGTTATTCTTACGGCGCACGCCTCCGTGCAGGGTGCAAAATACGGTGCCGAGCGGATGGTGATGCTCGGTAACGATCTGGTTTTATCTGGCTCGCTGGTCAAAGACAAACGGCTCGATTATGTTGCGCTAGGGCATATCCACAAACCGCAAAATTTAAATGGTGCAGGTCCAGACCCGAAAGACGAAAAAGCTTACGTGCATCCGCCCGTGATCTATCCCGGCTCGATAGAGCGCGTTGATTTTGGCGAAGCAAAAGACAAAAAATACTTTGTTATTGCCGATGTGAATAAAGAAAAAACAGATGTCTACTGGCGAGAATTGACCGGCATCCGCCCCTTCTTGGATGTCTTTGCCAAACCCCAAAACGAATTAGGGCTTACAGACGATCTCATCAAAAAACTCCCGTCAAAAGAAAAGATAAAAGATGCGATCCTGCGTCTCGTCATCGAATATCCGCGCGAGTGGGATACGCTGATCGATGAGCCGGTGCTGCGCAAATATGCACGCGAGGCCTTTGAATTTCATCTCGTCAAACGCCCGCAAGTGGAGGCGCGCATCCGCCTGGCAGCCGATCAAACGGTGAGCAGCCTCGCACCGCTGGAGTTGCTGGAGCAATATTGGAAAACGCTCCACGCCGATGAAGGCGAGGCAGAAGCCTTGCAAAATTTGGCGCGAGAGATCGTGCAGCAGGAAGAGAGTGATTAAAACAAAAAAGTGACCGCCACCTTCAAGGTGACGGTCACTTTAGTTAATTTGGAAAAATCAATCCAACATCATAAAGCCATTCACCAGCGTGTCAAAATCATCGATCACTGTATCTTTAAAATCAACACTGCTCGTAAAGGTGATGACCAGACCACGATCTTTTACGATAAAGATGGCTTGTTTCTGATAAAGACGAATTGCTTCACCCGTTTTGAGCAGGGCGTCCCATTCTGATATAACGATGCCAACCGACTGCTCGGAAGCGATGATATCCATATATGAATCGGTCACGACTAAGCCGGGTATAACATTCGGAAGATCAAGCACAGTTTGGGCGAAAACTTCCTCGAGGGGCGCTTCGTTTTCTTGCCCAAGCAGAAAATTGATATTGGTCAGGAAGCCATCATCAAAATGACCTTCTTGTGTGTCCAGCACAAAGAGCCTAAAAGTATTCGGGTCGAGACTTTGCATATTTTGCAGGGCTTGTTGCACTTCAGGATTTGCCGCAACGGGCAATGCCCAAACTTCTGTAAACTCCGCTTCGCCGGGGCGAATAGCCAGCCAATCGGTAGGTAAGTCCGCTTTGTAGCCGCCTGTGTAATCAAAATAGGCAAGATCTCCTTCGTCATCTTCGAGCAGATCGCTGCCTGTATCGGGGTATGCTATTTGGGTGGGTGTGGCAGTCGGGGGGATTTCCGTTGCAGTGGGGCTGGGGAGGGGTGTTTCGGTTGGTAGTAATGTGGGGGCAGCAGCTGGCGGTAATGCTTCTAAAGTCTGACTCACTTTTTGGTTAACGGAATCAGCTATGAGGGTCGCGAGTGTATCGGCATCCACCGTTGTAGGAGCTGCGGCCTCAGGCGCACTATTTAAGAATGGGAGGGTCGGCACAGCGCATCCCAGAGAAACGACTAAGGCGAAAAATAAGAGTGGGCGAAACGATTTTTTTCTTTGCATCTTTATCTCCTGCATAATGATCGGGTCTTAGCTTATTATATGCGCAAAAAAAGGCTTCAAGGAAATTCCTCGAAGCCTTTTTTTCTCTTTTGTATTTTGTGTCTATTTTTCTAGAAATTGACCAAAGTTGGTGTCCTTTAGTCGGTTGACAAGATCACTTTGCGCATCTTGCCAGATCGAAACGAGCGGGCAGCTTTCGGTAAAGGAACACATGCCATCTGAATGGACGCATTCGTTCAGGCGGATAGGCCCATCGATGGATTCGACGACTTCCAATAATGTGATCTCTTCAGCTGCGCGCGCCAAAGTAACGCCACCGCGTGCCCCACGCGAGGTGTGCAATAAACCAGCAATGGAAAGCTGTGAAATGATCTTTGCTAAAAAAGAAGGCGGAATATGTTGATCTTCCGCGATTTGACTTGTTGCTGCGCGGTTTCCCTGCCCCAAACGGGATAGATATAAAACGGCGCGTACTGCGTAATCAGCTTGACGAGTAATCTGCATTTTCTTTTCCTTCTGCTAAAACAGGTAATATTTGTCAATAATATTATAATCCCCTGAATAGTCCTAGTGATGGACATCATCTACTAAATATGACCTTTTACTCCGATTTGGAAACGAGTCGCGCATGCTTTGGACTTGCTACGCTTGCGAAAAACGTTTTTTGCGAGTAGAAATTTTCTATATTACCTGATCTCTAACATCTCTTTGCCCCTAAGCGATTATGTCTAGAAAAGGACTGAATTCGTTCACAAGCCATTCAAATGTTGGTGCTTCAGGGGGCTGATGATAAGGATGGCTGAACTTTTGGATGGTAAGGTTTTTAAAATTACGGCGCACAATTTCTTCTGTTAGCCTGTAATCCAGAATATCATCATTTAACGACATACCAAAATAGCACGGAGTACTAAAAGGGGCGCTTTCATACCGGTATTCCATTTGAAGAATTTCATCTACCGTATAAGCAAATACATCCAATGTGGATAAGGGCAGGCGAACCGCATTTTTGCTTTTCAGGATACGCTGATCTACCTTACTGACTTTGCTGAGCGCAAAGGTGAGCGGGGTCTCCAGTTGGGGCATATTCATCATATAATGCGCCCCTTTGAGCAGATAGGTGTTTTTTAAGGCTCTCACTGAATTTCGAAAGAGCCATTGCCGCGACCAAGACCACTTTAGCGCACGTTGGCTAAGGCTGGGCGAGAGCAGGAATATTCTCTCGACCCGCTCGTGAAGACGTTCGAGCGTGCGCAGTGCCAGCAACCCACCAAAAGAGAAGCCCATCAAATTAAAGGTGTCGTGCCCCATAATGTTGGCGAAGGCTTCCACCGTTTCAGGGACAAGGCGACTTTCAAATTTTCCCGGATAAGGTGTAGATTGTCCGTGACCAGGTAATTCAAAAAAGTAAGTTGTAAAGCGTTGCCCTATGAACTGTACCAGTGGCAGCCACTGACGGATGAGGGATACCGTTGCCGGGACGATTATGAGCGGAGGTCCGCTACCAGCTTTGACATAGTGAAGGCGTGTGTTGGGGAGGTCGACATCTCCGAAAAATGCTTGTGGAGGCTGTAATTCTTTTATGGGGAAAGGGGAGGGATGTGTGTTCATATTAAAGCTAGTGTAAGTAACTGATGTTACACAAAAGATGCCTTTTGCAGACTTTCGGGCTGCCCTCACCACTTCGGCAGGCTCAGTACAACGCCTCCGCCCTCTCCCAAGGGGAGAAGGTTAGGATGAGGGGAAACGACAGTCTATTGATCATCATTGCGTAACATCAGTAAGTAAATTAATGATCAGAATAATGGCTAAATTTGTAACTTAATGCGCAAAAGAAAACCCTTGCGGAGTTTTTATCTTTGCAAGGGTTTCCATGGAAAAACCCCTACCCTATTTCGCAAGGAGAAACACCAGAATTCCTGCCACTAACAAAACAGTCAGCCCGATGATTATGCTCAGTTTAAGTTTTCTTTTTGCAGGGTCCATTTCTGAGAATTTCGGTTGCTCTTTCCACTTATCACGATTTGCCAGTCCCGCTATCATGAAGACAGCACCCATGCCCCAAAATGCAGGGTTATCGGTTGCGATGCCAAGCGGCAGCCAGGTGATGCCTAAAATGAAAAAAACGCGATAATCTGGCTCATGTTTATATTCGGGGTCTTTTCTTTTATAGATAAAGAGAATGCCGAGCGCAACGATCAAGATGGTGATGAGCGCGGCAAGGATGATAGAAGATGTCATTTTTTATTCCTTTTCCTTTGCCTAGGCAAAACGAGTGACTATATACCGTATACGAGAAAATTTGCATGGCGTTGCTTAACGTGCATTATCCGCGCAGCTTTGGGGGTCGCTACCGCCCGCGACGCAGGCTTTGAAGGCTTCCAGATTAACGCCTTGTGCAGCTAGCCCATTTGCAAAGGCGGTACATTCTGCGGGTTCTGGCTCTGCGCCAGCACGGCAATATTCAATGCAATTTCCCGTAGCAAGACAGGATAAGGGCGGTAACTTGACAGGCCCAGATGTGCTCGTTGTGGTTGCTTGCGCTTCAACTGTTGGGAGGGGTGGCTCAACGGGGGCGGGTTCCAGATCAGGTTCAAAATCTTTGACGAGATCAGCCGCTTCGGGATTGGAATCGAGCCAGCCTTGCAGATCTTCTTCGCTCAGCGGTTCAAGCTGGATGGCTTCACCTTCTTTGACAAGGGCTGCCTGCCCAACGGGAATGGTTATCGCTTCGGTCTTGGTCGTGATGGTACATGTTCCTTCGAGGCAGGTGACTCGGGTTACGGGGGCAGAGCCAGCCTCCACGCGGACACCCATATATTAGCCGCGTATTCCGGCTAATCCCGAGGGCGTTTCGATTTCCACATCCCCGCCGTTAAGAATGACCCAGATTTGCCCGAAGGTCATTTTGAGCTGGGCGAAGGTGCCCTGTTCTGCTTCTTCTATTTCTTCGAGCGAAAAATGGGATTGCGGCCCCACACGCACGATAGTCCCGTTGATGAGATCAAGGCGACTGCGCCCATCGACGCCGGTTTTGATCTGGCTGACGGCGGAGAGCAGCATACCGATCTGTGCGGGAATGAAATCGTCGCTGCTGGCGAGTTGGGCATCCACTTCTCCCTGTGTTTCGATGATCTCAGCAGATAAGACTGTGGCATCTTGCGACGCCGGGCTGGCAGACGTTTCGGCAGGAAGTATTTCTGGTGGTTTACAGGCGCTGAGAAAAAAAGTAAAAGCCAGCAATCCAGAAATGATTGCTTTCCTTATCAAATGACCTCTTCTCATAAGAGTCCTTTTTCTCGTAGACGATTGACAAGGCCAATAGTCGATTTACTTCTGTCCATTGTGTAAATATGCAAGCCCGGCACGCCCGCCTGGATCAGTTCTGCGCATTGCTTGGTGGCAAAGTCGATGCCGAAATTGTTCAGCGCGTCTTTGTCATCTTCGGGCAAAGCGGCGAGACCAGTTTCGATTCTTTCGGTGATGGTTGCGCCGCACATCCCTGCGAGCATGCGCATCATTTTGATGCTGTAGATCGGCATCACACCGGGGATGATGGGGACTTCGATCTCGGCTGCGCGGCAACGTGCGACATAATCGAAGAAATATTGATTGTCGTAAAAATAATTGGTGATGATGAATTCTGCGCCGTTCTCGATCTTGAGTTTCAGAAACTCCATATCTTTCGCTTGGTTGGCTGCGTCGATATGGCTCTCGGGATAACCGGCCACCCCTAAACAGAGATCGTAGCGGGGGCGGATATATCCCATTAACTCGGATGCGTAGGCAAAACTCTCGGGGTGCGGGGTAAAGTTTTCGTCGCGGGGTTCGTCTCCACGTACGACGAGGATATTCTCCACGCCGAGGGTTTGGTAAGCGTTGATTACGTCAGTGATCTCGCTCGGGGCAAGTCCGAATCCGGCAAAATAGGCGATTACATCCAACCCTTTATCCTGTTTCAATTTGCGCACCAATTCGCGCGAGCCTTCACGTGTCGAACCGCCCGCGCCAAACGTGACCGAGACGAAATCCGGTTCTAGTGCGGCGAGTTTGTCGATGGCTTTTTCTAAATTAGCGGCTGCTTTTTCGGTGCGTGCGGGGAAGAGTTCAAAGGAGAGGGTCGGTTTACTGCGCGATTGCCAAAGGTCTGTTAATTTCATTTCTTTCTCCTTCCAGATAGGGTGAAGCTTAGTATCTATGCTAGCAAATGCCTCGTAGTGGCGACTTTAGTCGCTTAGAACGGCTAAAGCCGTTACTACAAAAGTTAGTAGTTTTCTTTGATCTCCTCGTAACGGAAACAACTCACAAGATGATCGTTGACCATGCCGACGGCTTGCATAAAAGCATAGCAGATCGTGGGGCCGACGAAATTGAAGCCGCGCTTTTTCAGGTCTTTGCTCATGGCTTCAGATTCGGGGGAGATGGCGAGATAATCGGCATCCGTTTTCAATACGTTGACGATGGGCTTGCCACCGACAAATCCCCACAGGTAGTTGCTGAAGGATTCACCGGTTTCTTCGCGTAGGCGTAAGTAGGCTTGGGCATTTTTGATGGCAGAGTTGATCTTCTGGCGGTTGCGGACAATGCCCGCGTTGCCCATCAGTTCTTCGAATTTACGATCATCGTAGCGCGCCATTTTTTCGGGGTCGAAGTTGTCGAAGGCTGCCCAGTAATTTTCACGTTTCTTCAAAATTGTGATCCAACTCAGCCCGGCTTGTGCGCCATCGAGAATCAGTTTGGCGAGCAGGAGTTGATCGTCGTAGACAGGCACGCCCCATTCTTCGTCGTGGTATTTTGTGTATATCGGATCGTTCGTGGGCCAGGGGCAGCGGATGAGTTGGTCGGACATGGGGTTCTCCTAAGTCACGGTGCAACGCATCAAGAGCAGATGCAATGCACCGCTTGCTATAAATAGCTAAAAATACTTCTCTATTGTGTTGTAAACAAAATTACCATAGATCGCATATTGCACAAAGAGAGCCAAAGCTACCAAAAGATAATATCGCATCCTGCCCTTTTTTCGTTCGGCGGGGAAGCTCTCTTTCGTGAGCAGATATGCCAACATGGGGAAGATGCCGTAAACAAAAGCCACAATAATTGCATAAAGTGCGCCTGTTACGGGTTGCGAAAAAATGCGCAGGAAAACTTGCCCCGTTTCTTCGACGAAGATACCGAAAATGCCTGTCAGTATGAAAATCTCTTTCGCTGAGAAGTTGATCTTTCTGAGCAGAAAATACCAAGTAAAAATCAGAAAAGAATAGTAAAGCAAGCCATAGATCAAATCGGGGATCGGTTCAGGGTGCAGCAAGATGCGCTCTGCGGGCGGCACGTCGAGGTTATTGATGATGGCGAATATTTCTGTCAGCATCCCGAAGAGAACCCCCGCAACAACGAAGCCCCAGTTGCGCGGGAATCTTTGGAAAAGGCGTGTGAGCGGTGCTTTGAAGAGAGCCACGAATATCCACATCGGGAAGATGAAGAGCATCGGGTTTTCGAAGCTGATGATCGTGAGGGCAATGCCGAGGAGGGTGAGGAGGAGGGTTTTCATATTATGCAGTCTCTGAGCGGAGCTCTGAACGAAGTGAAGAACGTAGTCGCCTGTACCCGAAGGGTGAAGAGCGTCCTTCGACTGCGCTCCCTGGCGGTCGCTCGGCTCAGGAACTGGTGTGTTGTTTCACTTTCTCAAAAAGCTGATGCAGCGGTTTCAACTCGCGAACGGGCACACCCAAATTCTTTGTCTTTGTACGATTATATTGGTAAACACGGCTGCCCGCCGGAATCTCTCTTGCTTTTTTGCGAAACTCGCTGCGTGTGAGATAGCCCGCCAAAACCACGCTCATCCCGTAGACCCAAATATTGCCCCAATCGTGGGGTGTGATGAGGTAAGTCTCGTCTTTTTCGGGGCTGTGGATGCCGATCCTTGCACTCGGCATTTTGTCGACGTGGACGTAGGCAAGCGTGTGGAAAGTGGCTTCCGTTTCACAACGTTCTCTCGGCTTGAGCGTGATCGTTTTCGAGAGAAACTTCCTTTCGGCATCTTGCCCGCCCAACTCGACGGTGAGAGTCTCCTCGCAATCGCTTTTTAGGGCGAGCTTGCCCAGCGAGCGCCAATGCTCGGGCTTGGCCCAATCCTTGGGCAGGGTGTGGATGAGATGCAGTGGATTACCCGCATCGTTGGCCTTGGCCATGTCTTTTTGCGAAGATGCCAAAAGCCCCGTTAAAAAGGCGAAGATGTAGATGTCGCTCTCTCGATGGGATTTGGTGGCAAACTGATCGGAGGGGATCAATGCCGAGGCACCGAGCAGCAAGCCCAAATCACGTTTGAGTTCGTTGATCTGGGATTTGCGCGTCAGCATGAAGGATTTTACGTCGCAACGTCGCCCGCCGAGCGAGACGTCATATTTATCCGGGTCGGTGAAGGGGGTCGCGCCTTTGACATCGAAGGGGATTTGATGCTCGCCAAGATAACGCCGAAATGCCAGTTCGACCGCGATCCCGCCGACGATGCGCCGCATGCGCTTGGTGTTGGAGCCGCCCATGCGGTTGTAGGTGTGCGGCAGGGAGCGGCAGGCGTAGGCGATGCCGCCGGTGCTGAGATCGGGCGTGTAGGGGATGCGGATGAAGTCGTTTTTTGAGATCATGGCAGTTAGGTGATTAGGGAGTTGGAAATTGGGGCGTAGGGGCGACCGGCCGGTCGCCCTTACTGTTTATAGGGAATAGCTACTTTGATCCAGCTTGCCTGCGATTTTATTCATAGTTTCATCTGAAATTATTCTATCCTTGAAGTACAAAACATATCCATTTACTTCGTTAAGGTGAAGAGTTTTAGCGTAACTACCTTTAGGTTTTGTCGGTATATGTCCTGTATGTGCAATGATACTTCGAGTTTTGATACCTGTTTGTATTTTGCATAGATACCATGCCCATTTCACTTGGTCGTATGGATCATGATAATTATTGGATTCAGAAAACTCTTTGCTCCAGTTTTTTACCTCAATAACAAAAATGCCAGCAGGTGAAATAACCACTGTATCTATTTGAGCAGTTTTTCTCCAAGCATCATCAAAACGAATTGCTCTATCAAAGCTTAGTTGTACATCATGAATAACAAAATAATTTTCTGGTAAGTGACTTAAAAACTCTGCTAATTGTAGCTCAGCCAAGGCTCCTGCAAGATCAGGTGAAGAAAGCAATTGCTGCATTGCTTCAATGTTATATTCAACTTTTCTAACTTTTTCTTCAATTTTAAGTTTCCTGCTTTTGTTTTCCTGTTCTAATCTCGCTTGCTTTTTCTCTCTCTTTTTCTGGAGATTCTCTAATAGCTCGATACTTCTTTTTTTGAAACTCTTTAATCTTTTCCTTTCTTGGATTCAAGTCGTAAGTGCAACAGGTTGATATCCGAAGAATACCTCATAAGGTGTCTTGAAATCAAGGCATTTTCGCGGACGTAAATTCA
>Ga0209361_1000280_pt1 | contig 52764 bp, 59 predicted proteins | sample SaaInlV_200m_DNA_3_FD_184657 | JGI IMG/M metagenome (GOLD analysis project Ga0209361, IMG submission 184657) | Marine microbial communities from expanding oxygen minimum zones in the Saanich Inlet - SI037_S4LV_200m_DNA (SPAdes) (version 2) | ecosystem: Environmental > Aquatic > Marine >... | reverse complement strand
TGGCCAGTATAACGGCATCGAGATATCTGTAGCTTGGGATGACGCCGCACTAAGTGCGAACGGATTCTCAAGGCCAGGTCCACCCTAAGTCTCTAAAATCCTAATTTTTTCTTTTTTTTCCAAACCATTAAACCAGTTAATGTATCATGTACCTTGGAAATGTCCGACGATTCCTTTGCGTGCGAGATAATGAGCTGGGAGCTTTTCAACGTTCTAGCAAAAAAAGTTGCTGAGAAAATGAAGGAAGACGGCTACCAGCCCGATTTCATGGTGGGCCTCGCTCGGGGGGGCTGGGTTCTCAGCCGCGTCCTCTGTGACTATCTTGGAGTTAGGGACCTTGTGAGCCTGAAGGTGGAGCACTGGGGGATCACCGCGACGCCCGACGGAGCTGCCAAGATCAAGTACCCGTTCGATATCGACCTGACAGGGAGAGACGTTGTCATTGTTGACGATATAACTGACACGGGGGAAAGCATGAAGGTGGCCTTGGATTACATCATGACCCTGAACCCCAGAAACATCAGGACTGCCACTCTCAGGCACATCAGCGGTGGCAAATTTACACCCGATTTCCACGGCGATGAGATCGCGTGGAGGTGGGTAGTGTTCCCATGGAACATGGTCGAGGACATGTGTAACATAATACCCAAGGTCACGGAAGGGGCAAAGGACGTAGATGAGATTAAAGGGCTGCTCAAGGCAAAGTTCGGGATAGACCTGACCGAGGACGAGATCGCCGAGTACCAGGCTGAGATTCTGAGAAGGACACCCAAGTAGATGGAGCCCAAGGACAGAACAGTCAATGAGATGGTCGAGGAGCGTAGGTTGGAGCTCCAGCGACTGTTAGCAGGCGCATTACATCACCTCGTGGCTGAGAGGGCCGAGATTGATGTCATCAGGAGGCGCAAGGTAGATATTTTCGACCCGGATGAAGCCATTTTTATAGCCAAGGCAGATGTTGAGCCCGTCCTGTCCCTTGAACAGATAGCATTCATCGTATCAAACATAGAGTCCAGGGGATTCACGGTCAAGCGGACAGAGTTGAAGGGTGAGCGCCTCCTGTTGCTAATCTAATATACTTCCGGGGAGAAGGTTCTCTGGGATTCATACTTGACGAAGATTTACTGGGACAGCCAGGTCCCCTCTGATTGGACGGGAGATCACTCCGATGAGCTGAGGACGGTGCCGGAGGAATCCAGTTTTACCCGCACTGCCAGCCACATCGAGACTCTTGAGTTCATAAGCAAATTAGCTTGGAGGAGCGAGTACATTCACATCGAACGGCTGTTCATTAGCGACCTGAGGAGGATCAGCCCGCTAGTTATCCTCAGTAACCCCAGGGTAACAACGCCCGAGGAGGCGAAGGAGACGGGAAAGCCCATCGTGTACCTCCAGGGGAACATCCACCCGCCGGAGGCAGAGGGAAAGGAGTCTCTCCTCATTCTGATGAGGGACATCGCCACCGGTGATAAAAGGCACTATCTGGATGACATGATAATCCTGGTTGCCCCGGACTTCAACCCCGACGGCACCGAGACCTGGGAGGTCAAGAACACGAGCACCTTCAGCGGCACACCTCACATCCAGAGCCTGCGCCACAATGCTGTTGACGCGGATGTGAACAGGGACGGCATAAAGATGGAGACCGTCAACATGAAGGGCCTATATATGAACGTCCTGAACAAGTGGGACCCCGTGATGACCCTGGATCTCCACAGCATGGGCAGGGTCCAACACGGCTACTGTAATCTGTACGCGCCCAGCTACACACCAACTGGGAACCCTGGGCCACGTGAGTACACCCAGCACACCGTCCTCCCCTGGATCAGGGAGCACGGGGAGAAACAGTTCGGTGCAATGTACTACACCCACGCAGATTTTGACTGGGAAAAATGGCCTCCTGAGGTCTGGGACCCAGTGGCGGGGGGTTACAGTGTCGAGGCAAAGTTCATAGTCAACGCTATTGGGCTCAGGAACCGGATGAGCATACTTACCGAGACACCTGGGCACGTAGGATTCGAGAAGCGGATCTGGGCGTGCTACACGTTCACCCTCTCCCTCCTTGATTACGTCAAGGAGAGAGGGGTTGAGATCGTCCGCCTGTGCAGGGAGGCGGATGAGCAGGTTGTCAACGATGTGCTATCAAAGGCTGAAACGGGTGAGCTCAGGAACTGGGTCCAGGGGGAGTACGCGGAGCAGGACGAGAAGACCGACCTCTACGCATACAGGGGGCGTACCGAGGAGTATATACCGGGCACAAGCATCATGAGACATTACATAGGGGAGGGGGAGCCCGAATTCATCAAGGGCGTGACTGACCTGACGAGATCCATTGGAACCAAGGACGCCATTGTACCCAGGGGATACATCTTCTACGAGGTACTCAAAGACGTCGCCGAGAAGCTCAGGGACCACGGGGTAACGGTTACCAAGCTCAGTGAGCCCGTTACAGTTGAGGGGTACGAGTTTATCGTCGATGAGTTCAAAGAGGTAAAGAAGGGCTGGATACGAATGTATGAGATGACGGAGCTCAATGGGGGCTGGTTCAAGACCAGGAAGATCTACCCTACAGGCAGCTACCATGTGGACATGGCACAGCCACTTGCAAACGTGGCGTTCTACTGCCTTGAACCGGAGGTGGGTGATGGTTTGGTGGGCTGGAACTACTTCAATGAGTACTTGAAGGACAGGGGAGCTGAAAACAACAGCGTAGTGTTCCCCGTATTCAAGTACCTCAAAACCCTCTGATTTTTCGAGAAGAGGTTGTTCGGTCCAATTGTGGAGAAAGGAGACACGAACTACCTCCTCCAACACACAGATAGCTGTATAAAAAGTAACTTAACTCCGTGTTCAATACTTGTAGTCATGTCAGATCAGGGCGGTGAGCAGTTCGCTCTCCTTCAACTCGACATCGAGGAGATTCTACAGTTTTTCATCAGCATCGCATCGACGAAATCCGTGTTATATCTAGGGGCAAAGCTCACCGAGGAACAGGAGTCAAAAAAGGACTTGGAGAAGGCCAGGATATCTATCGATACGACCAGGATGCTTGTTGAGACGTTATTGCCACTAGTCTCCAAGGAGGAGGCAAAACAACTAAATGAGGTTGTGTCCAATCTTCAATTTGCGTACGTAAAAGAAGCGGACTGATATTTTCAGGGTGTTGGAACAAGAATGGTCGAGACCAATGATATTTTCGAGAATATAATCAAGAACACGGCTGATGGTATTGTTCTAGCCAAGGACAACATAATATTATTCGCCAATCAGGCGGCGGCTGATATCTATGGCTCAGGGGACCCAAAGGAGATGGTGGGTTCAAACATCTTCGATTACGTTGACGAGAGCGAGCACGGGAGGATAAAGGAGCTTAAAAAAAACCCCCTCGACAGTGAGCAGTTCAAAACCCCATTTTATATCAAGGGCTATTACACGACAGGAGAGCAAGGTATTTTCGAGATCACCTCGAAGGGCATCCCTTTCATGGAGGGCGAGGTTTCACTCAACACAATTAGGGATGTCACAAAGAGGATTAAATGGGAAGATAGGATCAATGCGCTTCATCATAGCACCGCTAGCCTAGGCGGGGCTACGTCTCAAGATGCGATGATCGTAATCGTTCTTAATGCGCTAAAAGAGATACTTGGGATGGATTACGCCTCAGTCGGTTTTGTTGAGAACGAATACCTTGTCTTCAAGCGCCAATTGGGCGTCAGTACTGTAGATAGGCTACCATTATCGGGCGAGGGACTCACGATAAAGGCCATCAAAAATGCGACAACCCAGATTGTCGGTGATCTCCGAGTTGACGACGATTACATTAGCAGTAGACCGGAAGGAGTCCCAGAGTCTCTTTCTGAGCTGGATGTACCGATAATCGTGGATGGTAGGGCGATAGCGGTTATCAACATCGAGAAGCAAGAGATAAACGCCTTTACAGATGAGGAAACCCAGATGGTGGAGATCTTGGCGGACCACTTCGCTAACTCTCTCGATAGATTGATGCAGGATCGAGCGATGAGGACCCTCAGAGAAGCGCACCTCATGGAGATGGTGGGTGGCATCGACAAGATATGTGAGCAGGTCCAGGGCGACCTAAAGGGACCTATACAGAGCATCCGTAATGCATCATTTGTCCTTAGGCATAACCCTGACCTTTCTTCGGAAGTGGTTGACAATATCGACAACAGCATCGAGATGATAATGAATACCCTTGAAGAGATGAAAGAGATAACAAACCCAACAGAGCCGGTCAAGACACTTACGGACATTTACGGTACTATCAGGGCTGCAATAGAGTTGAGCCGCATCCCGGAACACATTAAATTGGTAACTGAGATGGAGGGCGGTTTCCTCGCGCTATATCTAGACCAGGAGAAGATCAAGAGGGCCTTCTATAACATCCTAAGAAACTCCATCGAGGCGATACCGGAGGAGGGTGTCATCACGGTGAGACTGGATAGCACCGACGGGTTCGTTGATGTTACCATCACTGACACCGGGTCGGGCATACCCTATGAGATAAAGGAACAGCTGTTCCAACCCTTCTTCAGCACCAAAGCATCCAGCCTCGGGCTTGGCCTCAGCTTCTGCAAACTGGCCATAGAGTCCAATGGGGGAAGCATAGACATTGACTCGGTCGTGGACGAGGGCACAAAAGTGACTATCAAGCTGCCCAAGTAACCCTTCGATGGTGTTATTACCCTAAAACCGCCAGATATTTCTGATAAAAATGCCAAAGCTAAGGATAAGCTGGAAAGAGTACGGCAACAGGCTTGCCAAGCTAAGAGCACACATAGAGGAAGAGAAGTTTGACGCCTACCTCATCACGAGCGGCGTCAGTATATTCTACTTCAGCCACTTCTATCACATGGTGACAGAGAGACCAGCGGCATTACTGGTTGAACCAGACGGGAAGCCCATCTTCCTCGGCCCCCTGCTCGAGTCAGACCACCTGAAACTGCAGACTCCATTGATAGGTGAATGCTACACCTACCTTGACTACCCAGGGGAGAAGCACCCCATGAACAGGTTCGTTGACTGGTTGACCGAACTAGGGTACGGAAAGGCGAGGATAGGCACCGATAACCCATCGGGTGCAGGGGGAACCATGGGGTACAAGGGTCCAAAGCTATCAGATTTGATGCCTGATGCCGAGCTTGTCGCGGATGGCAGATATCTCTGGGACATCAAGTTGGTGAAGAGCCAGGAGGAGATCGACCTAATCAAGGAGTCATGCAAGTGGGGCAACCTGGCCCACACATACCTCCAGGAGTACACGAGACCGGGCCTCTATGACATGGAGGTGCGGTTAATGGCAACACTTGAGGCAACATCCGCCATGAGGAAAACGCTGGGCTCAGAGTACCAGAGCATAAAGGGAAGGGCTGTGAGCGCAGGTTTCAGGGGACAGGTTGGCTGGAAATCAGCAATACCCCACTCAATAGACCTCAACAGGCCAATCAAAGACGGTGACGTTCTAGTGACGGGAGCCGGGGCGGATATCGGCGGCTACGGCAGCGAGCTGGAGCGCACCATGATCGTGGGAAAGCCAACTGCAAAGATGGGAAAGATGTTCAAGGTGATGTGCAGAGCACAGGAGGCAGCTGCAGAGGCGTTGAGGCCAGGTAATACATGCGCCGACGTTGACAGGGCTTCAAACAAGGTCATCAAGGACTCAGGCTACTGGAACCTCGTGAGGCATCACACGGGACACGGGTTAGGACTGTTGGGACACGAACCGCCATACCTCGACCAGGGAAACGACATGAAGCTAGAGCCAGGGATGGTGGTGAGCATCGAGCCCGGTATCTATGAACTTGGTTACGCCGGGTTCAGGCACAGCGACACTCTCGTCGTCACCGAGGACGGCTGCGAGTGGTTGACCTACTACCCGAGGGACATCGAGGCCCTGACAATCCTCTAGAGCTCTTTTTTCAGCCAGCCCAAGATCTCCCTGTGGAGGGGATATCTGTGCTCGGTGAAACTGTGGTCTGCCCCGTCAAGGAGCACCCACCTCTTTGGCTCAGTCGCCTTCTCGTAGAGTGCCTTGCACGTATCAGGTTTGGTGACATCATCTGATGAGCCAACTATTACGAAAATAGGTGCCTTGATGTCAGCGACCCTGTCCATGGGGTTCAGGTTCTTTGCTGCCTCGACCATGTCCTGCTTGTATTCGGAATCGTCACCCGTCGCCAGTTTTCCCTCTGACATGGACCTGAAAACCTTGAAGAGATTGTCAACGACATCCTCGCCTAGCCACGGGTTTGTATCAGAGGCAGGCGCCATGAGAACGCCCGTCTTGACCCGGTCATCGACGCTCATGAGGTTGGTGAGTGGCAATGCACCCATACTGTGAGAGATCAACGCGACGCGGCTCGTGTCAACGTATGGCTTCTCCAGCATCCATTCAAGGGCTGATTTCGCGCTAGGCGTCAGGTTCCTGAACCTGTACGTGCCCTCGCTGCCCCATGCACCGGCGTAGAAGAATACTAGGACGTTGTAACCGTTGAGGGCCAGAGCCTCGGCCAAGTCCATATTCTTCGTGTCACCGGGATACCCGTGGCAGATGATGGCGGAAGGGCTTTTTCCCTCAACATTTGGCTTGTATAGTCTTCCTTTAAGTTTGAGTTCCCCGTGTGGTATCTCGATATTCTTAACAGTAATAGTAGCCATTTTCAGTAATCTCTCCTCTCAAATGGTAACCTTAATCGTTTTTAACTCCAATGCCCCATTGAGCAACAATGGGAAAGCGCATCACATCCAAGTTCAAGCCACAGAACAAGTGGGTACGGGACATGGTGAACGCAGATCCCAACATCGCATCTTCTCTCGATGTTACCAAGGACATGCTCATGCTCAAGGCACCGACCCAAGGCATGTGCAGCATCTGCAAGGGCGGCAAAATGCTGTGCGGGAAGACTATCTGCCCAATCATGGAACGGCTGGGAGCGTTCACCTCCATGTTCCAGAGCGTCAAGGGAACCGAGATCGACGGCAGCAGCCCTCCAAGCGTCTTCGTCGGTCGAATCGGCTACCCCTACGTCCAGATAGGGCCACTGACCCCAACATTCTATGGCAACACCGAGATTCTTGACGCCCCGGAGCAGTGGTTCGGCAAGAGCATCAACGAGATCATTGGGTACAGGAGCCAGCTCATCAGAGGCATGACCTCTGTGAACGTCAGGAAGCCATGGAAGGCAGGCAGGCTCCTTGACCAGACCCGTGAGCTGAGCCTGGCCGAGCACTACGTCGAGACCGAGATGAAGCTAACCAAGAAGCCGACGAAGCAGTTCTACATGAACGGTGACGTCCAGCCCATGGGGGCTACGGCCCCCCTCAAGAAGGTGGACATCGGATACATAAAGTGGAACCGCCACATGGAGAAATACCATTATGATACCGACCTGAAGGCAGCTCCAGCTACAATCAATCTGTTCGAGAGAGGGCTCCCCCTGAGCAGCATCATGAAGGCTTTCAGTATGGGCAACTTCGGCATCGGCAAGAACAGGAGGCTGGTTCCCACCCGGTGGAGCATAACGGCGGTTGACGACCTCCTTGGCAAGTACTTAACGAAGAAGGTCAAGGACTACCCCCAACTGAACCACTTTGAGGTCTACGAGTCCAACTACATCGGCAACAGATTCGAGATACTGCTGGTGCCCGACGCATGGTGCTACGAGGCATACGAGGCGTGGTACCCCAAGACCCTGTGGAACCCCGACGAGGAGAAAGTGGCAATAGTCACAGACTGGGAGCCGTACAAGGGAAGGAGTAAGTACGCGTCCATGGGCGGCTGCTACTATAGCGGCAAACTGGCGGTGCTTGAGAACCTTGAGGCGAGGAAACGCCAGGCGAAGGTGTTCATTTTCAGGGAGGCATACCCCGACTATATCCTCCCAGTGGGCGTCTGGCAGGTCAGGGAGAACTGTCGCAACGCCATGAAGCAGGAACCAAGAAAGTTCGAGACTCTACAGAACGCAATGAGCCACGTCATGGGCAGACTAACCATCCCGTTCGAGAGGTGGATGGAGACAGGTCCACTGCTTAGACATACAATGACTCAGAGAAAGATAACCGAGTACTTCCACTAAGCAAGCTCAAGGAGCCTTTTTACCCTCTCATCAAGGGGCGGGTGTCTGCTGAATATGCCAAATTTGCTCATCTTGTCCGAGAACATGCTAAGTGAAAGCGTTCCTGTCACCAGGCCGCTGAGTCCCTCGGACTCTATTGCTGATAGCTTGATGAGTGCAGATATCAGCGCCCTAGGGTTGCCTGATAGCTCGGCTCCCTCCTTGTCCGCCAGGAACTCCCTGTCCCTGCTGAGCATGGAGTCCACGATGAAGCCCACGATGTTGAATAACGATGCTATCTTAAGGCTCAGCGAAGCGCTCTTGAGGAACGTATCGCTGTTCTTGATATGGGCGATCTCATGGCCGATCGCCGCCAGCACCTCGGCCTCATCAAGCACCTCCATGAGTCCCACCGAGATGTAGATCTTGGGCCAGCCGTGGCCGCCGTAGCTGAACGTCCTGGGCGTGCTGGACTCAAGTAGGTAAATATCAGGGTCCAGGATGCCCGCTTTATCTGCCATGTCTATGATCTTATCGTAGAGCTGACCCAGCTCCTCGTCGTCCACCTCGTCAGCAGAGTAGATCCTCTGGGCGATAGCGCCCCCGTAGTAGTAGCTGATTGCCCCAAGGGCCAATGAGGCGGTGTAGGAGAAAGAAATCAAGCCGACCCAGCTTGTGCAGACCCACGTCAGGTACGCGAACGTCGGGTCCCTGCAGATTATGTGAGCTGGGTCAACGACATCCATTGAAAGGTAGTGCGCGAAGCAGCTCGGTGATATCCAAAGGGCGAGGAGCAGCGAGCCCGCCAGCGGCAGGAACAGTAGCTTTGTCCTGGCCCTGTACGCGTCGATATTGAAAGCCCTCAACGTGAGCAGGCTTATGGCTGAGATGGCCGTCGAAATGAAAATGACGTTGACGTAGGGAGCTATGAACCCTCTTACCACTTCCAGCACTGTTTACTCATCCTTGATCTTCTCAAGTTTCGTTCTGAGTTCCTCCAAGGCGTCCCGGTCCTCGATCCCAGTGGACTGGACCAGATATGAAATGGCGGACTCACCAAAGGATTCAAACAGTCCTTTGAAAACGTTCCTAACTATCGTTGAATCAAACTGATTCCGGGTCAGGGCCGGGCTGTACACGTAGCGGACCCCTGCGCCTTTCACCAGTTCTCTTTGAACGAGGTTTTTGCCATGTAGGCGGTCCAGTACTGTGGCAACCGTGGTAACAGCGGCCTTCCTCTCCTTGTTGAGCTCCCTGTGTATTGTCTTTACATCGCCGCTCTTGATGGACCAAATGGTGGTCATGATATCTGCCTCCAGGTCTCCCAATACCTTGCCCAAGTCCTGTTTATGGGGTTGAAAGTCTAGCCAGTCAGTGTCCGAGGTCATAACTACTACCTGTAGTTAGCTTTATATCCTATGTAGCAACTACGCTCTGTAGTTCGCCGAAGAGGCATATAAACAATACCCAGTGACCTAAGACATGCGCACAGAAAACCTCGTTCTCAAGAACCTCGCAAGGCGGAAGGGAAGAACAGTTCTTAACTCCATCGGCCTGATCATGGCCATAGCAGTCATTGTGGTAACAGTCACCATCTCCAACAGTATGGAAATCAAGATAGGAGAGGAGGTGGAGAAATACGGGCCCAACATCGTGGTCACCCCTGACACAAAGAGCATCAACGTGCCCTATGGCAGCGTGACCATCGGAAGCTCAACCTTTGACGAGGCGAAGCTCACGAGCCTTGAGACGATACCCAACGCGGTCAACATCAGGATAATCTCTCCGAAGCTTTTCGGCCAGACAGATTACGGGGAATCAAACCTCCTCATGGTCGGAGTGAACGCCGGCGATGAGAGACTCCTCAAGGTCTGGTGGGAGATCAACGGCGAGAGCCCCGAACCGGGAAGCGACGAGACGCTACTTGGGTCTCAGGTATTCAGTGCCCTTGAGCTCTCCATTGGGTCATCGATCGAGCTGAACGACAGGGCTTTCACGGTGACGGGATATCTTTCCGAGACAGGGTCCAACGACGATTACACGGTCTTCGTGCCCCTGGCCACCGCCCAGGACATGATGGGTCTGCCTGGAAAGGTCAGCGTTGTAGACATCGGAGCACTTTGCTCCGATTGTCCTGTCGAGGACATATCCCAGCAGATAATGGACGCCATACCAAGCGTCAAGGCAACCCCTGTGAAGCAGGCCGTAGAGACGAGAATGATGGCAGTCGAGCAGGCGGCCAACTTCTCACTGGGGCTGGCATCAATTGTCCTTGTGGCTGGATGCATCGGCGTCATGAACACCATGGTCTCATCGGTCCACCTGAGGAGGAGGGAGATCGGCGTTTTCCTGAGCCTGGGGGCAGATGCCCTCTTCGTGTACAGGATATTCCTGTTCGAGGCGGTCCTGCTCGGGCTGGCAGGAGGCTTGCTGGGCGCGGGCCTGGGAGTGGCATCATCGGTCCTGCTTGGGCCATTGGTGCTGAACACTGCAACCAGCATCAGCAACGTCCCCACATACGTGGTCCCGCTATCGCTTGGCATCTCGGTGTTGTCATGCCTGATCGCGAGCCTGTACCCGACTTGGATGGCCACGAAGATAGATCCGGTGAGTGCATTGAAGGCGATATAGATGATAACCATTAACGACGTAACCAAGAGCTACATCATAGGCGGGAACCAGGTCAACGCACTCAATAACGTAAGCCTTGAGATCAGCGAAGGGGATTTCATGGCCGTCACAGGACCCAGCGGGAGCGGTAAATCCACGCTACTGTACACACTTGGAGGGCTCCTGACACCCAACGTGGGCAGGGTCACCGTCAACGAGTCTGATATCTACAGCCTGAGCCAGCGTCTGAGGGCAAGGTTCAGGAGGGAAAACGTTGGCTTCATATTCCAGACATTCGAGCTTCTCCCGTACCTTACGGCACTGGAGAACGTGATGCTACCGCTATCAATCAATGGGATCAATGGAAGGGAGCAGGAGGACAAGGCATCTGACAGCCTTGAGAAGGTGGGGCTTGATGAAAGGGCCGACCACAAGCCCACCGAGCTCAGCGGCGGGGAGCAGCAGAGGGTCGCCGTTGCCAGGGGGCTGGTGAACGACCCAAAGATACTTTTGGCGGACGAACCAACGGGCAATCTTGACCAAAAGACAGGGGACGGGATAATGAGTCTGCTATCCGACCTCAACGAGGAGGGGCAGACCATAGTGTTTGTAACCCACGATCTATCACGTACAGTGATGGCAAACAAAGACGTCGGCATGATCGACGGCGGAATAATTACGGTAAACAACAGAGATGTATAGAATGGCAAAGAAAAAAAGCAGAAAGAATCGAAACAAGAGAAAGAGGCAGCAACAAGAAGAGAAAAGCGGCATGGACAAGAATACCATGGTGATGGGGGCCATCCTCGCTATCATACTTGGTTACTGGGGGCTCAGCCAGTTGGGTGGAAATGATTTCCCGGAGCAGATCACAGGCGTGTTCTACAGTGATCCCGTAGTCTCATCGGAGACGGGCAGGGTGACGGTGCCGGAGGACGTCGTGAAGATGAACAAACTTACCTTCGTTGACCTCAAGCTGGACAACAGGACGGAGGGATTCACATACATGGGGAGGGAGATCGACCTGACCACATACAGGGATGCGGAATACCTGCCGTTGATTATCATATCAACGCCAAAGGGCAAGACAATCTCGGGCATCCGTGTCTGTGAGCCATGCCTGTCATTTAGCTTCCAGATGATAGAGGGAAAGTATCTGAGATGTGACATATGCGGGACCAGATGGGATATAGAGACCCTCCAGGGAATCGATGGCGGTTGTATGAACTACCCGCCACCCAAGCTGACAACTGGCATACTGAACGGCGTGGTCATCGAGGCCGGCTCAACCGGTCTGGATTACTAATCCCAGCTTATTTTTCACTTTTTTTCTTATTAAGCCAATTTTTAAATTCGAACCATCCTACACAGTGTAGGTTGTGAGACCTCACATGAAACCAAAAGAAGTAGCAGCAAGGCTGAACGAGAACGAGCGGAAGCTGCTCCACGCCCTCAGCGGCGGGGAGACGGTTACGACAGATAAACTATCAAAGCTCACCGGTCTCGGCAGGGACGCGGTTGAGAAGGCATCCGACTGGGCCATGACGAAAGGAGTAGTGGAGTTTAGTGAAGAGGTCTCACGTTTTACAGCCCTCACTGAAGAGGGGGAAACATATTCAAACGACGGCCTGCCGGAGCAGAACCTCAAGCGGGAACTTGCGGACGGAGGAAAGCCCATCGCCGACCTGAAGAAGAGCTTCGAGAACCTGAACATCGCGTTAGCGTGGATCAGGAGGAACGGCTGGGCTAACATCGACAAGGGCGTTATCAGCCTCACAGATGAAGGAAAAGAGGTCAAGGGCACATCCCAGGAGGCAGCTCTCATAGCAATCAAGGAAGGAGAGCCCGTAGACGAGGACGTGCTGGACCAGCTGGTGAAGCGGAAGCTGGCAACAATCACTGAGTCAACGACAAGGTACGTCAGGATCACCAGGTTCGGAACGCAGGTCCTACCTGAGCTATCAGAACTGGAGACAGTCAACATCATCACGCAACTGAGCCCCGAACTACTATCAACTGGCGGCTGGAAAGGCTCGCGGTTCCAGGAGTACGACGTATCACTCCCGGTGCCCAACACGCTACCGGGCAAGCGCCACTTCATCAGCCAGGTAATCGATTACATCAGGAGGTTCTGGGTCGAGCTGGGCTTCAAGGAGATGAAAGGTGAGTACCTTGAGCTGAACTTTTGGAACTTTGACGCGCTGTACCAGCCACAGGACCACCCGGCAAGGGACCTTGCGGACACCTTCTACATGAAGACGCCGTACAAGGGGCGCCTGCCGGACGCCAAGATGGTTGAGCAGGTAAAGCAGACCCACGAGAACGGATGGACCACTGGCAGCAAGGGCTGGCAGTACAAGTGGGACCCTGAGCTGTCCAAGAGGACGGTGCTCAGGACGCACACTACAAGCCTGAGTGTCAACCAGATAGCGAAGCTCAAGAAGGAGGACCTCCCAGCAAAGTTCTTCAGCGTCGGCAGAGTGTTCAGGAATGAGACAATCGACTGGAACCACCTTGCAGAGTTCTACCAGACTGACGGTATCGTCATCGGAGAGGATGTGACTTTCAGGGACATGAAGGGCTACCTCAAGGCGTACCTGGAAGGGCTAGGCTTAACCAAGTTCAGGTTCAGGCCGGCGTACTTCCCATACACCGAGATGAGCATGGAGGCAGAGGTCTGGATCGAGGAGAGGAACTCATGGATGGAGCTGTTCGGCGCAGGAATGTTCAGACCGGAGGTGGTAAAGCCTCTGCTGGGCATCGACGTGCCGGTTCTTGCATGGGGCCCAGGCTTCGACAGGCTGGTCATGCAGAGCTACAAGGTGAACACAATAAAGGAGTTGTACAGTAACGACATCGGCCTGCTTAGGCGGGCCAAGCTGTGGACGAGGTGATTTGAGTGCCAGTTATAGAAGTAAACTTAGAGGATTTCAGGGAGTTACTAGAGAAGGACATCTCAGTTGAGGAACTGAGCAACAGGATGCCCATGCTGGGCGTCAGCTGGGAGGGCGAGACCGAGGACGGTTTCTCCATTGAGGTATTCCCCAACAGGCCGGACCTGCTGAGCATCGAGGGGTTGGCCAGGGCCTACTCGTCGTGGATCGGCGACAAGACCGGCCTCAGAGAGTACTTTGTCCAGAAATCAGACTACAAAGTTGAGATAAATGAAAAGACCCAAAGCGTCAGGCCGTTCTTCGTTACGGCAATCCTCAAGAACATCGAGTTCGACGATGCCCTCATCAGGAGCCTCATCCAGGTGCAGGAGAAGCTGCATATCACCCACGGGAGGAAGCGCAGGAAGGTAGCCATAGGAATTCACGACCTGAGCGTGGTGGAGTTCCCGGTCACGTACACGACAAAGCCAGGCACGTACCAGTTTCAGCCGCTAGGTGAGGAGGTGGAGAAAACTGTTGACTGGATGCTCAACGAGATGAAGACTGGCGTAGAGTACGCCTGGATTCTTGACGGGCATGACGAGTACCCCATGATCCATGACAACAAGGGCATGGTGCTGTCAATGCCGCCGATCATCAACAGCGAGCACACAAGGGTCAACGAGTTCACGGCGGAGCTGTTCGTGGACATAACGGGCACGGACCTGAAGGCCATCACCGAGGTGCTGAATGTCATTTGCACCATGTTCGCCGACAGGGGGGCTGAGATACACGAGGTCCACAACCACTATCCTGATGGATCAGTGATGACCACCCCGAACCTGAAGCCCTGGGAGATGGAGCTTGATAATAGGTACGTCAACAAGACACTTGGCATGGAGTTCACCCCCGAGGAGTCGCTGGCGGAGCTTGAGAAAATGGGGCACAGCGGCACCGTGGTCTGGAACATCATCAAGACACATATCCCGTGCTACAGGGCGGACATCATGCATCCAATTGATCTTGTCGAGGACATCGCCATCGCGTACGATTACGACAACTTTGTGCCAAACATCCCGCCGCTGCTGAGCGAGGCGGGCGAGGATGCCCTAGAGGTGTTCAGCAGGAGCATCAGGAACTTCATGGTGGGCCATGGCCTCCTTGAGATTGTGACGTTCATGATGAGTAATGCGGACAAGCTGTTCACACGGATGGACATGCCCGAGGAGCTCATCTGCGTGACGGAGAACCCTAAGATGGAGGCGTACGACAGCCTGAGGAACAAGCTGCTGCCAAGCATCATGGAGATACTGAGCTTCAACAAGCACCACCCGTACCCACAGAACCTCTACGAGGTCGACGATATCGTGGTCATAGACCCGACGACCGAGACGGGGGCAAGGAGCCTGAGGAGGCTGGCAATGGTCCAGTGCCACGCGCGCGCCAACTTCAGCGACATAAAGGCAACCATGAACAGTATACTGGAGAACCTTGAGCTGGAGGCAACCGTCGAGGAGGGAGGATGGGACTGCTTCATACCGGGCAGGCGGTACATCGCCAAGCTGGGCGACGACGTGCTGTGCTGGGCAGGGGAGGTCAAGCCCGAGGTGCTGGGGAACTGGGACCTTGAGATGCCGGTCGCGGCACTTGAGCTGGACATGGAAGTCCTGTTCAAGCACACCCTATAAATTTCCAATAATTTCTTAGATTTTCTACTCGTCTCAAAGACATACCATGGTTATCGTTGACCGTACCTTTTTGAGGCGGCGGATCTTCCAGCCGATGACCTTCCTGAGCTCCTCCATGGTCTCGGCCTCGATGCGGGCGATGATGTCGTAGACCCCGTAGATGAGGTGGGTCTCCTTGACCTCATCAATCATCTTCAACCCGTTCAGCACCACGGTTTCCGCCCCTAGCTCGGCGTTTAATAGAACAAATGCAGACGCCAACTTTCTCACCCATTTGTTGATTCAAACTGCATTTGATAAACCTATAGTTCTACGAATCGCCGAGTTGATGAAATACGTTCAACATGGAACGTTTATTCCGCGCGGCGAGTTACCTGGGCCTACTGTCTGCTCAGGTAGATGAGGATCGTCGAAGCCATGGTGGTCAGCAGGTCTGGCACGAAGTTAAAGTACCGCACGATCTGGATGTCACCGGTGGCACCCGTGATACTCAACAGCACCGGGTTCGTGAACAGGCTGTAGCTCAGAAGAGCGGCAGACAGGAAGACAAGTCCAAGCGTGAAGCTGCTCTTGGTCATCCTGTACAGGTCAAGGTAGTTTGCGAACAGGTAGATGAGCAGGATCGTGTTGACAGCGGAGATGATGACCTTGCCTCTGACGTACGATGAGATGTGGCTACTCAAGACCTTCAGAGTATCAGGGTCCAGACCCTCAAGGTCCGGGTCAACATCAACCAGGTCCACGTTCAGCAGCCTATACAGTATCTCGTCATCCCCTAGGAAGATACTGTCTATGTTTGCCTGGACGTTCACTATGAAATAGAGCGCCATTATCACGATGGCGATCTGCTGTTTTCTGTTCATCTGCACCTTCACTTTCCTCCGCCTTTATTAGCTGTTGTTCCAAATTTGTTCCAAATCTCCTCAAAATCTGACCAAGAATCCTCAAGGTTCGCGGAGATAAAGTACATCTTTCCGTAACGTTTGCCCATGCTGGTAATCATCCCATTCTTTTCAAGGATCTCCAGGTGGTGCCGGATGGTACGGTAGTCAACGCCGATGGACTCTCCCAGTTGGTTTGCGTTACTCGGGAGGTCACGCAGGGTGGTCAATATCTTGCCCCTGTTCAGGCCACCCCTGCTACCCGCTATGAGCCACTGAATGACGTGCTTTGTATAGCGTGATTTCTGGGACATACTGGACCAGCGTCTACGAATACCTCGCCGTTTAACGTTTAAAACTAACTAGTAACGGGTAAGTAGAACACATGACGAATTGTACCCAATTCTGATCCAATTAGGTAGAGATATTGAAAAACCGTTTATAACCAAAACAGCGGATAACCGCTTGAAGATGAGCGGCGAAAGACTAGAAAAGACCGAGGAAGAGAAGAGGAGCTACTCGGCCCTGCACAGGGCACTCCAGGCATTAAAGCTATCAATGAAGAACCAGTTGAAGACACCATCTAGTGGAGAAACAAGTTTTGAGACACTCATCTGACACTGCATGCCTTGAGGCCAGGCCGCATTAGAGGCTGAGAGCTATATTGAGAACAGTAAAACCCTAAACGCTCTTTCCTTCCGTTTGAGCCTAGTGGCCAAACCCTCAAGGCACCAGAACCCAGTTTTTCAATAACTCCCTTTTTTCTTTCTGGATGATTATTAATACGAGTTCCACCGAGCTTTCTCTGATTCCATGGCACTTAGTGAAGGCGAGTTCCAAGCAGAGATGGCGGTTGATGATGACAGCTTCAAGAAAAACACAGGTCTCAGCCTACGTGAGCAGTACCTGAAATACCACCCCCAAGTCCTCAGCGATTTCGGGGACGAGATTGAGACGGTGTGGGGCAAGAAGTGGAAGGCGAACACCAACGTGGGTAAGCTCAGGATGGTGATGGTGCACAGGCCGGGACCAGAGTTCGAGACCATCGGACAGAAAACCCCGTTCCCCCCCTATGAGAGTCATCTCCCGGCGTGGAGGATGGCGTCCAAGATTCCACTGGATGACATGATCGAGGACCACCTGAATATGATTGACGCCTACAAAAAAGAGGGGATCGAGGTGGTCATCCGCAAGCCCGAGACCAATGACCCACCGTATCAGGTCAAGGCGATATACACGGACGATGTGTGCCACGCGGGGGTGTACGGCCAGATCATCCTCAGAATGTACGACTGGATGAGGAAGGGAGAGGAAAAATACACCTACCAGACCTTGGCGGAGATTGGATGCCCCGTTGTCGGCATGATCCAGGGCAACGGCATGGCGGAAGGAGGCAGCATTGGATGGCTTGACGAGAAACACCTGCTCATCAGCGTCCACTTCCCCAGGAGCAACACCCAGACACCGGAAGTCACCAGGGCTAACGAGTTCGGAGCACTTCAGTACAAACAGATCATCCAGACCCAAGACCCAGAGGTGGATGTAAGGATCACGCCGGGGTATGGCAGCAGGATGAACATCAGCCACTACAGTCTCATCGACAGGCACACTACGGTGCAGGACCCAAGGAACCTGGACCCGTACCTGAAGAAGTGGATGGAGACGGAGATGAACTGGGAGTTCATCGACCCGCCGGAGGAGGTATGCGTCAAGGTTCACACACGGGACCCCAGGAATCCATACGTGAAGCGGGCTCCAAATACGGGCATCGTGCTTGAACCACGTAAGATCATGGTAAACGAGGGTAATTCGAAGGCGACCAAGTGGTTTGAGAGCATCGGAGTCGAGGTAGTTGAGATTGACGTGGCAACACTGGTCAGGCCCATGAACAGCGGGAGTATCCACTGCACCGCTGGTAGCCTCATCAGGGATGCCGAGCCCAAGAGTTATTGACCTTCGCTACTTTGGCAGCTAATTTCTGTTTTATTTCCGGAGTTTGAATAAACCCATTTAGGCCCTTGCCCGCTTCTCGCGGTAAGCCATGAATTTTTTCGCCAAACTCTTATCGCTTAATGCCAAGATCTGGATAGCTAGTAACGAACCGTTGTTCGCGCCATCAATGGCAACTGATGCAACTGGCACGCCCGTGGGCATCTGTACGATGCTGAGGAGGCTATCGAGGCCACCGAGCTTCACGTCCTTGGGGACTCCGATGACAGGTTTGATGGTGTGGGAAGCAACTGCGCCTGGCAGGGCAGCCGCGAGGCCCGCGATGCAGATGAAGACCTTGGCGGGACTCTCCTTCACGTATTTTGCCAGCCTGTTGGGGTTTCTGTGGGCGGATAATACTTGAAGATCATAATCAACGTCGAAATCCTTGAGCATTTTCGCTGCCTTTTCTCCCAGCTCCTGATCCGACTTGCTTCCGATAATAACCGCTACATTTACCATGAGACATGGTTTCATCTAGCACCCATAAAAGAGTATCCCGACAAGGGGAAACCTCTTCATTCAGCGTTGTATCAAGGTGTTTAGATATTATGCAGTCATTAAAGGAAGTAATGCGGGGAAACCTGCTCGTATTCACCATTGGGGACGTGCTTCGTCAACTCAGCATGTTCATCACGTTCCCATTCTTCAGCCTCTATGTTGTTGCCTTGGGTGGTAGCATGGTGGACATCGGGATAGTGAACAGCCTCAGGCCGCTGACCGGGTTGTTCCTCTACCCGGTGGCTGGGTACATCTCGGACAGGTACAGCAAGGTCAAGATAATCGGGTACACGGGGATTCTGAGTGCGGTGCTTTGGAGCATATTCATTTTCGCAAGGGATTGGCGCTGGATAGCGGTGGGTAACTTCCTTCTGGGGCTGATGACATTCTACTTCCCCGCGTCCAACGCATTGATGGCGTCATCTATCCCAGAGGACAAGAGGGCGCTGGGGTACAGCCTGTGGCTCGCGATACCCAGGGCTGTCGGGATCTTCTCTCCACTTGCAGGCGGGTACCTCATCAGCGTATGGGGTATAACTACATCCATGAGGTTCCTGTACATCCTCACCTTCTTTGTAGGTCTTTTCATCGCCTTCATGAACATGAGGTACCTTGAGGAGCCTCCCGTCAAGGAAATAAGGGATTCGAGAAACCTGTTTGGGGTGCTGAAGGAGTCCTACAAGGGTATGTTCGAGATGCTCAAGTGGCTTCCAAGTAACCTCAGAGCATTCGGGATTATGCTTGTTCTAGGTTTCCTCCTAAATAACATGGTTTCAAGTTACTGGGTGATCTACGCGACCCAATCGCTGGGACTGTCGGCGGTCCAGTGGGGCATTGTCCTACTAGTTGCAGCGGTGATCAACGTGGTTTTGATGGTTCCAGCTGGTATGCTGGTTGACAGACTGGGGCCTAAGAGGGTACTGACTTGGGCTCTTCTGATTGGGGCTGTGCCAATGCTTCTGTTCAGGTACGCCACAACGCTAGTTTACGTCGCTGTGCTCCTGGTTATAATGACTATCGCAAACAGTTTCCTCATGTCAGGGGCACCTGCGTACATGACCCACTCGGTCCCACCAGAGAGGAGGGGGCAAGTGATGTCAGCCTTGGGTATGGGGATGCTGTTCATAAACACGAGGGGAGGAGGAGGGGGTGGCCCTGGTATGGGCACTCTCCTCACGATACCTTCCATCATCGGTGCCATCCTCGGAGGGTTCGTTTACGGTTACAATCCCAACCTGCTGTGGCTGTCATTCGGTGTTGTGCTATTGATTAGTGCGATAATGAGTGACAAATTTCTGTAATGTAGTGAGGAAAAAACTCACAGGTTCAGTTCTTCCATGACCTCGTCCACGGTCTTGAGGTCATAGTCTTTGAGCTTTTCCTGCCCGCTGAGGACCTTGTACGATGCGACGCACCTCTTGCTCACCTCGCGGACAACTGGCAGCGGGATTGTTGGTGGTGGACCGTCTCCCATATACCCGATGTTCCTCAGGTAGCTCCTCAGGAATTCTTTGTCGAGACATGTAGCCTCCTGAGGCTTGCCCTGCTCGTAGAACTGCTCGGCCCAGTATCTCGCGCTGTCATGGGTCGGTGGCTCGTCGATCTGTATGTACTCGTCACCCACCCGTCCGAACTCCAGTTTAAAGTCGGGGATAATCATGCCGTGCTTCTTAGATACTGTCTGGTATCTCTCGAAGAGCTTGTAGGTAGTCTCCTCAAGGAGCTCCCACTCGTCCTTCGTGGATAGGCCAGCTGCGATTGCCTCGGATTTGCTGATCTCCAGGTCGTGTCCACCGTCCTCTTTGGTCGTGGGAGTCAGGATGACCTCTGGCAGCTCCTCAGCCATTACAAGGCCATCCGGAAGGTCAACACCGCTAATGGTTCTTGCTCCCTTGTCGTAGGCGCGCCATGCTGAGCCGTAGAGGTAGGCCCTGCAGACCCACTCCACATCGACTCTGTCCGCCTTTACCACTTTGACGGTCCTCTCGTCAACTGTCTCCAGTAGGTGGTTCTTGATTATGTCCTCCGTCTCGCCGAACCAGAACAAGCTCATCGCGTGGAGGCTGGTTCCCTTGTGGGGGATAAGCGTCGGGTAAACCACATCAAACGCGCTGATCCTGTCGCTTGTGACGATATACATGTAGTCGCCCATGTCATAGACGTCCCTTACCTTGCCCCTTCTGGGCTCGGGGTCGCCGTTGAACATATCTGAGGCCCTGAGCACCTCGACTTTCCCTAACCCGAGGGGGCTATCAACAATCATGCTGTCTTTCATCATATGCACCTATGAAGAACTTTCACGCATCACACATTACCCCAGAATATTTAAGCCCTCTTTTAACAGAAAGGTGTAATATTCCACGACAATGGAAACAGTAGAGAGAGAAATATAATTAAAATGATGGGGGAATTTATCCCAGGGCAGCGATGGCGTCCTCGTCGGATGCGTTCCTCTGGAGCGTAACCGCTTCATCAAGGGGCCTTATGTGGTTCATATTGACCCTGCGCCTCTTAACGTTGGGGCCTACGACGATCACAAAGTTGCGGTCTATTACTTCGAGTACGACGCATCTCTCGCCCTGCTCTCGGCCCTTTGTCTTGAGACAAACTCTTCCTATATCCATTGCTGGCAAATTATACACCTGATACGTATTCTTCAACTATGTTCTTAAGTATTCGCGCACTCGCCTCGATGCTAAAGATCCCGGTATTCAGTATGACATCATATATAGATAGGTCGCTGATGTCCACGTCGTAGTATTCCTGGTAACGGGTCTGCTCCAGCGCCTCGCGGGCTCGGGTCTCCTGCTCGACCTCATCGTACTCCCTGCCCTCGCGGTCGGCCATTCGTTTAACCCGTATTTCGAATGGACAAGTTACATAGACCCGTAGATCGGGATCCTCTGCCATCCACGCAGATAGACTGGCATCAATAACAATGCCTCGTTTCCTTGACTCCTCCTTGGTCCTGTTGTCAAGCCAGTTGTCAAACTCTCTATCGTTGGAGGCTAAGCGGTTCATCTCCTCAAGGGAGACGCCGAGCGCCTCAGCTCGCTCCCTGAACAGCATCCCTGTAGAAATATATCTAAGCCCAAGTGAATTGGCGAGTCCTTTCGCATTGGTAGTCCTGCCTGATCCGTGGTGCCCAGCCAAGGTGATAACGAGTTCCTTGACTGATCTGGGCATAACTAGTCCTCGGGGTCGATCTCGAAGGTTAGCCCGAACACCCTGTTTAGGAGGATGTTGAAACTGAAGCTGCACATCAGGTACCACTGAACGAACGTGAACTCCCTCGGAATCCACGGGAAGTTGAACGGGAAGTGAGCCACGATGGTGTCGCCGAAGAACCTTCCAAAGCTTGGCCAGATGAGGAGCATTGGTAGAGTGAAAAGCATGCTTCCTTTCATCCTGTCCATGCTTACCTTGCTCTGCTGAGCCATCAAATCCTGCTGCCTATGCTGGGCCTTCTCGATCCTTCGTTGGTTTCCGCTGCGGGTGGCGTCCATGACCTCTTTCCTTGCCTTGCTGCTCTCGATCATGAGCCTCTTGTAATTCTCAAGGTCCAGACTTCTCACGCCTATGAAGCTGGTAACGGTTGCGAGCATAATGCTGATGCCCATGATTGCTAATGTCGCCATCGGCGCAGTCTGGAACTGTGAAAGTTCTAGAGCTATTTGGTGTAACATTTGGGTTACCTTGCAACGGATAAAAGGGGGGTTAGTATAAAAAGTTGCCCTACTCTTTGTCGAGGTTGAGCTGGCAGTACTTTCGCCAGCTCAAACAGATGGTTTTTGGGTGCGCAGCCCTCGCCTCGTTGATCTTTGAGACTGCCGTGTTGTACGGAGCGCCTAGAACCTTCTCCGGGTCGCTGTAGGCGATATCGTTTATCTCCTTTAGCGCAGCGATGAACTCGTCCAGTGCCTCCACCGGCTCGCTCTCCGTTGGCTCAATCATGAGTGCCTCCGGGACGATCAGTGGGAAGTAGGTTGTCGGTGCGTGCATACCGTAGTCAAGCAACATCTTGCTGATGTACAGTGCGCTGACGCCAGTATCATTGAGCATCGGGCCTGCGCTGACAACTGCCTCGTGTTTTCTGGGCTTCTCCGGGTCAAAGGTCAGTTCGTATCCCTTCGCGTCCACCAGCTGCCTGCTGATGTAGTTGGCATTCAGGACAGCTAATTCACTTGACTCCTTGAGGCCCGAGCCTCCCATGGTGTACATGTACGTGTACGCCCTGAGGCTGACTCCCACATTGCCGTGGAATCCGTGAACCTTGCCCATGCTCTTTGGCTTGTTGTAGTCCAGCTTGTAGACGCCATCCTCCTCGATGATATCTGGAACTGGCAGGTAGTCGGCTAGGAATGCCTTGACCCCTACTGGGCCCGCTCCTGGCCCTCCGCCGCCGTGGGGCGTGCTGAAGGTCTTGTGTAGGTTGCTGTGAATGATATCAAAGCCCATGTCGCCTGGTCTGCACCAGCCCATGATGGCGTTGAGGTTCGCTCCGTCATAGTACATTAAGCCGCCCGCATCGTGGATGATCTTGCTGATCTCGGTGATCTCCGACTCGAATACACCTATGGTATTGGGATTTGTTAGCATCAGGCCCGCCGTCTGGGGGCCTACCGCCGCTTTCAACGCCTCAAGGTCAACCATCCCGTGCTCATTGCTGGGTATCTCGACTGTCTTGAATCCCGCCATGTGAGCGCTCGCCGGGTTCGTGCCATGGGCGCTATCCGGGACCACAATCTCGGTCCTCTGGTCTAGCTCACCGCGTTCCCTGTGGTACTCCCTCATGAGCATGATTCCTGTCCACTCTCCGTGGGCTCCAGCCGCTGGTTGCAGAGTGGCATCATCCATCCCTGTGATGTTCAGAAAGTGCTTCTTGAGGTTGTACAGCATCTTCAGAGTACCCTGGGTCGTCGCTGGGCTCTGAAGCGGGTGCTGACCCGCCATCTTGGGGTGGCCGGCCATGAGTTCGTTGATGATTGGGTTATACTTCATTGTACAACTGCCAAGAGGGTAGATCTTTCCCGCGTTGACGCCGTAGTTCATCTGGCTCAGCCTGACGTAGTGGCGAAGCACCTGCATCTCCCCTACCTCGGGAAGCCCTGCTGCCTCTGTCCTGAGAAGCTCCTCCGGCACCAGATCTCCTATTTGAGCCTCGGTTACCAGCTCGGGCTCAAGCTCCGGTAGCATGTGGCCCATCCTGCCTGGCTTGCTGTGCTCGAATATCAGCGGCTCTTTCCAGTCCGCCTGCCTGTATGAAGTGGTCATCCCTCAAGCGCCTCCTTGAGGATGGAGACCAGTAGATCTATGTCCTTCTTACTGTGCATCTCGGTGACGCAGTAGAGCGCGGTCTCACCCAGCTCCGGGAAGCTCTTGTTGAGTGGTATCCCGGCCTGGATATCTGCTGCGCTTAGGGCAGCGTTCACTTCCTTGAGTGACTTGTACTGGAAGTTCACCGTGAATTCCTTGAAGTGGAAGCTATCAAAGACAGGTGCATTGACCCCTGGGAGCTCCCCTATCTTCTTCTGGGCGTATCCTGACTTGCTCATAATGTGCTCGCTGAGCTCCTTCATGCCCTGTGGCCCCATGAGGCTCAGGTAGACGCCTGCAGCTACCGCGTTCAACGCCTCGTTGCTGCAGATGTTGCTGGTGGCCTTTTCTCGCCTGATGTGCTGTTCACGTGTGGCCAAGGTCATAACGAAAGCCTGTCTCTGGTCCTTGAGGGTCTCAGTCAGACCGATAATCCTACCAGGCATCTGTCGGATGTACCTGTTGTCGTGCTTGCATGACATGAGTCCCAATAATGGGCCACCATAGCTCATATGGTTCCCGAGAGGTTGGCCCTCTCCTACCACAACATCGGCATCGTAATCTCCTGGTGCCTTCATCAGGCCCAGGCTGGTCGGATCCACCCCAACAACGAATAGTGCCTTGTGTTCATGTGCCACCTCACCGATGGCTGCGGCGTTTGCCTCTGCGAATCCCAGGTAGCTGGGGTTTTCGATGTAGACCATGGCGGTCTCGCCGTCGGCCTTCCCCTTGAGGTCCTCCATGTCCATGAGGCCCGTGGCCTCGTCGTGACCGACTGCCTCAACTGTGATTCCAGCTGGCTCCGTGTACACCTTTAACACTGCTAGCCTATCCGGGCTCATGAGGTCGGGGACAAGGAGCTTCTTTCTCCTGGTGATCCTGCTGGACATCAGCCCGGCCTCTCCGACGCCGGTAGCCCAGTCGTACAGGCTGGCGTTGGTTACGTCCATTCCCACGAGCTCTGAGACCAGGCTCTGGTACTCGAAGACGGCCTGTAGGATGCCCTGACTGATCTCTGGTTGGTAGGGCGTGTAGCTAGTAAGGAACTCGGCCCTGTGTATGACCTCGTCAACCACGCTTGGAACGTAGTGGGGCCATACGCCTCCGCCGAGGAACGGGACCGTCTTGAGGGTTGTGTTCTCCTCAAGCATTCTCGATACATGTCTCTTGACCTTCGCTTCGCTGTGTGGCCCTGGGATGTCTAACTCGCCCTTGTAGATCAGGTTGTCTGGGATGTCGGAGTAGAGCTCGGTTATCGATGAGATACCGATCTTCTCCATCATTCCCTTCTTGATCTCTGGGACGCTGTTAGGCAGATATGGATGATTTTTTGACAAACATTTGCCTCCAAAATTAATATTACATGAGACGCTGAACCAATAAATACTATCTGTCCCTACGGTCCTATTCCGAGGAAAATGTATATAGCATTCTTCTCGCCAACTATGCAGAGTGGTATACATGCCAGAAGTGTCAATTAACTACGATACCTGTATCGACTGCAAGACATGCACACGCATCTGCCCCATGGGGGTCTACAAGGACGAAAGGGACAAGGTCTCAGTAGTTGCACAGGAAGAGTGTATAGCGTGCATGGGCTGCGTAGGCGCCTGCCCAGTTGACTGTATAACTGTTGTTGAGTAATTCCTTTTATCAATCTTGAACCATTTCTGTTTCCATGACTGATATTGTTGCCCAGGTTAACGATTGGGTTGCTGGGAACCGAGAGGAGTGCATCAGGTTTCTCCAGGATTTTATATCAATTCCGAGCCCTAGCGGCGAGGAGGGCGATGCAGCGCGTTTCTTAGCGGAAAAGATGAACGAGTTCAACTACACAACGACCTGCGTGGATACCCTGAACGATGCCATGGGCACCATCAAGGGCACGGGAGGGGGAAGGAGTCTGTTGCTTAACGGCCACATCGACCACGTTCCCGTCGGAGAGATGGTTGACCCCTACTCAGGAAAGATTATGGACGGGGATGAGTTGGGCGACCACGGCGAGGTGATCTACGGCAGGGCTGCATGCGACATGAAAGGCGCGGTGGCCGCCATGGTGCTAGCCGGCAGGGCGATGAACGAGCTGGGCATCAGGCTCAAGGGCGATTACATGGTTACAGGTGTAGCCTTTGAGGAGGTCGGAGGGGCGGGGACAAAATCCACCATCAACGATAGCAAGTTCCTCGCGGACGTGGTGCTCATCGGGGAGGCAACGAATATGCAGCTTGCCCTCGGCCACAGGGGAACAATGAAGTTTGGCGTCACCGTCAAAGGGAGGGCGTGCCACGCAAGCGCACCAGAGAGGGGTATCAACGCACTTTACAAGGCCATGAAGATGATAACCAAGGTCAAGGACGAGCTTGCCCCCAGCACACCCGTCCACCCCATCTACGGGAAGACAAGCATGACTGTAACCCAGATAACGGTGAGCCCCGAGGCGTTCAACGTGGTGCCTGAGGAGTGCAAGTTCTGGATAGACTGCAGGAACCATCCCGATTTCACAGCGGAAGATCTGGACAGGCACCTCAATGACATTATCGATGAGCTGAAGGCGGATGACTCGGAGTTCGACGCCACGGTTATCCGTTCCCCCAACTTTGAGGAGAAGACTTTCTCAGGGTATTACACAGACCCTGATGAGAACCCGGTGGTGGGCGAGGCCGTGGAGGCAATCACCGAGAGCTACAAGGAGCCCAATAAGGGCATCTGGACATTCGCTACGGATGGCAGGTTCTATGCCCCCTTGGGAATACCGGTAATCGGGTTCGGGCCCGGCGAGGAGGAGTACGCACACACCCAGAGGGACCACGTCAGGGTACAGGACTACCTTGACACCATCAAGGTATACGCAGCCCTCGCCTGCAAAATATGCGATGTCTCTTAACCCTCTTATTTTTAATCTTAACTCGGTAACTATCGGGTATGGAAGGGATCCTCGATAACTTGAAGCACGTTCTATCAATTGACAAGGGCGGGATGTTGACAGAGATAGCACGGTTCGCCGACAACGCCGAGAGGGCGATAATTGAGACCCTTCAGGTTGATTTGGGGGGCGAATATGATTACTCCTCGGTCCTCATCGCCGGCATGGGAGGCTCCGCCGTTGGTGGACTCCTACTCTCAGACTGGCTGTTGTACTCCACAAAGGTGCCTATTCAGGTATCTAGGGGGTATCACTTGCCTGGGTGGGTGGACGAGAAGACCCTTGTCTATGCTGTCAGTTACTCGGGCAACACGGAGGAGACTCTGAGTCAGTACCACGAGGGCCGGAAGAGGGGGTGCAGGATCATCTGCTTCTGCTCAGGAGGGGAGCTTGAGAAACTCGCCAAAGAGAATGGTAACCCGGTCGTCTACTTCAAGAAAGGAATCCAGCCCCGTGCCGCGATCCCTTTCCAGTTCTTCTCACTAGCCGCTGTATCAAAAAAAGTCGGGTTGATCGAGCACACTCAGTATGAGGAAATACTTGAGACCCTAGAGGTCACGAGGATCCTATGCGATTCCATGAAACTGGATGCCCCCACCGACGAGAACATGGGAAAGCAGCTTGCAAACATACTGAAGGAGTACATTCCATTCATCTACGCCCCTCGCCAGTTCCAGGCCGTCGCATACAGGTACAGCACCCAGTTCAACGAGAACAGCAAGAGCCCGGCGGCCACCAACTTCTTCCCAGAGGCGTTCCACAACGCGGTAATGGCCAGGGAGGGGAGCGAGGACCTGCTGTGCACCAACTGCGTGGTAGTAATCAAAGATCCACTCGAAGATGAGAGGCTCAGCAAGAAGATCGGAGTATCAAAGGACCTTATGTCTGAGAAGTTCGGCAGGCTAGTGGAGGTTCAGGCGGTGGGCAAAACCCTACTGACAAGGATGATGTCCGCGTTGCTCATCGGGGACTTTGCCAGCGCGTACCTTGGTGTGCTCTACGGCATCGATCCAGGGACCACCGAGTCCATCGAATCCCTCAAGGCAAGCATGAAGGACTAGGATACTGTTTTTTAACCCCCTCACAACAACTAGCATCAACCATGGTCATCGAGGTGGACGACTCAGGCTGGGGAGACCTCATCGGGGGCACAGTGATTGTACTCCGCAGGGTCGAGACGGGCGAGAACCACTGGGGCGAGATACCTATGGAGCTGTTCCAGGGTGACGAATTCAAGTACAAGGCGTATCTGAGATCAGCGACCCAGATAATACTGGAGGGAATCGACGCCCTCGCGGTGTCCACCGACGAGGCCATACACATCTGCACCGGTTACGTCTTCACCCACGCGATGGACACTCTCAAGGAGCTTGGCTACAGGGTGACCGAGGTCAAGATAGTTGACGAGACCCAGGACTATGCCGAGGGCAGGTTCATCGAGAGCCTGGTCAGGATGGGGTTGGGGACCAATGGGGAACTGGCGAGCATCAGGAGCTTCAACGGCTTCCTGGAGTGGGTCAAGGCGGACCTTGAAGGCAGGGAAAGATACGTTAAAACAGGCTGGAAGAGCTGGCCAAAACACAGGGATTCAGAATGAGAAGAAGAAACAAGATCAGCATAGCGGTTCCATCATCGATGGTGTCAGAGATAGGGCACCTCCGTGAGAAAACCATAGTACTAGGCCAGCTGGGGCGGGCCGCCGGAATATTCAGGGTTGACGAGATAATCATCTACAGGGACAAACAGGACGAGAGCCTACTCATGAAGTACGTCCTGGGGTACCTTGAGGCACCACAGTACCTGAGGAAGCACCTCTTCGACCATAGGGAGGAATTGAAGTACGCGGGTATGCTTCCACCACTGAGGACGCCGCACCATACAACCAGCTACACCCTTGATGACATCAAGGAGGGAGAGTACCGCGACGGCGTTGTTATCAAGCACACGGAGGACGGTTACCTCGTTGACATCGGCGTCAACGCGCCACTCGGCATAAGGGGCAAGGCACCACAGCTGGGCGCAAGGATAACCACACAGGTAATGGAAATGGGGCCACTCCCAAGGGGGAGGCAGGTAAAGAAGCTCAGGCTGGACGAGTACTGGGGTTACGACCTCAGGGGTAGCAAGGGAAGGCTCAGCGACCTAGTCCATAGCCCGGAGTGGGACCTGACCATCGCCACGTCAAAACTCGGAGAGAACTTCGGTAAAGTCGCCGATGCCATCGAGGACAGGTGGGACGAGGCCTACAAGACGCTGATAGTGTTCGGCTCTTACAAGCATGGCATCGGGAAGATCATGGAGAGGCAGGGTAGGCGCATGGAGGAGGCGTTTGATTTCATCGTCAACACCGTGCCGAATCAGGGCACCGCCACTGTAAGGACGGAGGAAGCGGTCCAGGCAACCCTGGCCCTTCTCAACATGTTTAAAGACTGATTCAGTAATATCTGAGGAAAGGAGTCCCAGATGTCCAGCAAAGAAGCCATCATAGAGTCCGAGCTAAAGGGCAAGACCCTCCTGGTCTACATGCATATGCTCAAGAAGCCGGGGACCAAGGTGGGCGTCAGGGAGGTGCAACGGGATCTGGGATTCAGTAGCCCCAGCGTGTCCAGCTACCACCTGAACAAGCTCAAGGACCTGGAGCTCATCGAGAACGAGTATGGCGACTACAAGCTGGTGAGGGAGGTCAAGGTGGGCGTACTTCGCCAGTTCATCAGCTTCGGAGGCATCATGCTGCCCCGTTACCTTTTCTACGCGGTTCTCTTGACCACGATGCTGGTCACGTATTTGATCCAGTCGCCACTTCATCCCACGAGGGAAACCTATACCACCATCATCATGGGGCTGGTACCCAACGTGATCCTCTGGTACGAGACCATCAAGATTTGGAGGGACCGACCGCGTTGAGTGTTCTAATATTTGAACGGGGTAGAATGGGACTCTCGCGCACTGTTCTAATCTCTAGCATTAAGTTCAACGAGGGTTCAATGTAGTTGATGGCCCCCAAGTCAATCGTATATATGGTAGTCGCGGTGTTCGTCGGATACATACTTGTCTCAGCCGTACCCGGCCAGATGGCCATGTATACCACCCCCACACTAACAGGGGAGAAAGGAGATACAATCACTCTCACTGGTAAAGGGTTTTCACCTGAGAACGAGTCGTTATCGGTGGAAGAGAATGACTCGGTTGAGTTGTTCTGGGATACAGTGAACTCAACTGAGGGAAGTCATGGGTTGTGGGTTAACAACGAGTCGATTTTATTAGACATTGAAGACCTGTCTGCGGAAATAGAAAAACTATCAGAAATCGAAGTTGGATCGGATAATATTTCTAGTGTTGCAGAAGCCTCCGCTGATGTGGAGGCGGCAGCCGATTCTGCAAGCGCGTTGAAATCAGCTAGATTGGGTTTTGAATTCATGGGTACCATGGTCTGGTTGACCGTGGATGTATTGGTTGCCATGGTTGTCTACTGGTTTGCCAAGCGAAGGTTCGCCTAGACCCGTTGAATCTTTTCGAGTAAATTCTCAGCCCTTTCAGTCACTGCAGTCCTTGATAATTCAATGAAAGGCCCTCGGGTCTCAACAACCGATGATGCAACCGCTGAAGCCCATGCACAGGACCACTGAAGGAGCTCTCCTCTGCTCAGGGAATGTGATAGCGCGGCTAGAAAACAGTCCCCAGCACCGGTGGAATCAACGGTCTCGGTGGGGTAAACTGGCACCTTGAGCCTTGTGTCCTCTGAATGCACCAGTGATCCACCGTCCCCAAGAGTGATCACTGCAAAATCAACACCGATCTCAATGATCTTTTCCAGGCTTCTCAAGGGGTCGGGCTCACCTGAAATGAATAAATGCTCGCGAACACTGGTTTTCAGCAGGTTTACCCTACTCAGGTGGGGTGAACTCCATGGCTCAAGCGTTATGGAGCCGTCATCATAGATTTTCCTTACCAGTCCCTGGGGGTCAAGGGCCAGGAAATCGGATTCAACAGAGCCGAGGAGGGATTCATTGATTTCCCCAACAATCGGGGAGAGGACCACGCAGCCAGAATCAAGAACATCGGCGGCCTCGATACAGTCACACACGGACCCCACACCCAAACCCCTTGGCTGTGATGTGTAATCCAAGATGAAACGGGTCGTAGGAGATTCACATGTCCAAGGTGCTAGGTCGATTCCTCTCTCCCTGAACAGCTCACGGAAAACCTCCGGAAAATCAGGTCCGAATCGGGTTACCACGCCAACCTTTGAGGCGATGACATCACTTACCGCGGACATGAAGCTCGGCGGTCCGCCCAGCTGTTCGAATTGACCACTCTCAGTGATCAATGTGTCAATTGATATGTGGCCGACTGCTGTGATGTTCACGAAAAATAATAGAAGTATAAGCGTTTAACGCTTGAGAAAAGGAGTTAGTGGATGATCTTCTTGCCGTCCTGGGCCATCAGATCATCACGCTTGTCATCTACCTCGGACTGGATGTAGGCTATCTGCTCCTCGCTCAGCCTCCTGAACCTGCCCTGGGCGGTCAAGTATTCGTTGACCGGCTTTGCCTCTGCCTTCCTTGACACCTTGAGGACGCCCTCCTCCACCTCGTAGAGGGGTGTCACCCACGAGTCAACGCCCAGCTTGGTTACTTCGACAGCCTTGGCTGGGTCGAACCTCCAGCCCGTTGGGCACGGGATGATGGTGTGGATGAACTTGAAGCCCTTGATGCTCATGGCCTTCTCAAGCTTGCGCTTGAGGTCAATGGGGTACGCTACGCTGGCCGTGGCCACGTATGGTACCTTATGTGCAGCTATGATCATGGGTATGTCCTTCTTGTTGTCCGTCTTCCCACTTGGTGTGGTGGTCGTCCACGCTCCGTAGGGCGTGAGGCCACTCTTCTGGATGCCCGTGTTCATGTAAGCCTCGTTGTCGACGCAGATCTGGATCATGTTCTCGTTTCTCTCCGCGGCGGCGCTGATCTTACCGAAGCTGATATCGGCGGTTGCCCCGTCGCCTGCGCTTGAGATCAGGGTAACGTCCTCCCTTCCCTTGGCCCGTAGGGCAGCGTTGATACCGGTCGCCCCGTCAGCGACGAAACTGAAGTGGATCCCGTAGTGGGGTACCTTGATGTTCCTCAGTGCACACATTGCGCACGGCCCGTCCCCGTAAACGATGGTGTTGGCTCCAAGAACCTGTAGCGCGATCTTCCAGAACAGCGGTCCACCACAGCCTGGGCAGCACGTGCTTCCTCCTTGGATCTTTGCGTCCTTGTAGTGTTGGTCGAATATCTCGTTAATCATTTACATCACCTCTCCTAGATCGTGGGACTCAACCCAGTCCACGACATGCTTAACCTTACCAGTCTTGGCAGCCTCCAGTGTCTCGTCGGCTATGTACCTTATCTGGTTCATGGTCACGTCGGTGCCCGAAAGACCCACGTGGAAGTCCACGATCAGCGGCTTGTCCGGTGCATCGTATAGTGCCCTTGATAGTTCAATGGCAACTATCCCTCCACCGGCTGAGCCGAAGCTGTTGTTCCTGTCAACGACCCCGATGGCCTTGTACTTTTTCGCGATCTTCTTGAACTCCTCAGATGGGAATGGCCTGAAGCACTTGAGCTTGATTAGTCCGATCTTCTTGCCCTCTTCCCGCATCTCGTCGATGACATCCCTGGCTGTCCCTGTCATGGAGTCCATTGTCACTATGACAGCCTCCGCGTCTTCACAGTTGTACTCCTCAATGATGCCTCCGTACCCCCTGCCGAATTGTTTCTTGAACTCGGCATCAACGTCCTTGATGACCTTTTTCGCCTTCTCGTGCGCCTCAGCAACGCCCATCCTCATCTCAAGGAAGCTCTTTGGTGCTGGCATCTTGTGGCTGTCAGGCATCAGGCTGTACCACTCGTGTGTGTATGAAGGGAGCCACTCGTCCACCTGTGCCTGATCTGGCACGGTGGTAGGTGTAGCAGTCGCAGAGACGAAGTAGCCGTCATAACAGACGCCCACCGGGAGGTAAATCTCCGGGTTCTCCGCAATCTTGTACGCCTGAATTATGGTGTCCAGAACTTCCTGACTGTTCTCACAGTAGAGGAGAATCCAGCCCTTGTCACGCTGATGCATCGAGTCGTTATGGTCAGGCCTGAGGCCGCCCAGTGGGGCCATGGTCCTGTTGACGTAACACATCACTATTGGTAGCCTTCTCCCTGGTGGAATCCAGAGGGGCTCGTCCATGAACGCTACGCCCTGGCTGCTTGAGGCCGTGAATACTCTGGCCCCCGCCGCCGAGGCCCCTACGGCCGCCGCCATGGCAGTGTGCTCTCCCTCGACCATGATGTACTCGGTCTTCATCTTTCCCTCGGCTATCAGCGTCGCTATGTTGCTGATAAGCTCGGTCTGGGGCGTGATCGGATAAGCTGGCACTACCTCGGCCCTGGATAGCTTTGCTCCCCAGGCCGCTGCCTCGTTGCCCTCCATCATCCTAGTGAATTCTTTGTCGCTCATTGTGATCCCTCCTTTACCATGGCGATGGCGTTCGTCGGGCACTCGTTGGCGCATACGCCGCAGCCCTTGCAGTACCGGTAATCGAATATGATCTTCTTCTCCTCAGTCAGCAGCACCGTGCTCTCGGGGCAGTATGTCACACATATGCCGCACGCGATGCACGTATCCTGGTCTACCTTTGGGGCGAACGAGCGAACAACCTGTGCCATCTAGGCGACCTCCACTGCCGCGTAACCTTTTTTGCACGCCTCGACGTTGAGCTCCCCGATCCGGCCGGGGAACGTGTGCATAATGGGATCGAATAGGCTATCAAGCTTGACCCAGTCCGTAGCCTTGGCGATTGCCCCCATGAGTATTGTGTTTACGATGGGAATTGCTCGCAATCCGAATATCTCGGTGCTGATGGACGTGGCGTCCAGGGTCGCAACATTACCCAGAGGCACTCCGATATCCACCTCGCTGGGCTTGATTACGTCATTGAGGATGACGGTTCCGCCCTCCTTGAGGCCCCGCGTTACCTTGTTGTGCTTTGTGAGCGTTGGGTCCAATATTATCAGGGCATCGGGCTCGTAGATGCCGCTGGTTCTCCTGATGGGCTTGTCATCGAGCCTGAGGAAGACGGTTACGTCCCCTCCACGACGCATGCCCCCGTAGACCGGGATCTTCTGGGCGTACTTGCCCTCGGTGAAGGCCGCCTCTGATAGCATCAGAGCCCCCATGACCGCTCCCTGTCCACCCATTCCGTGGAATCTAATCTCGTTCAATGTATATCAACCAGACAGGGTAACCGTAGGTTGAGGATACATAAAAAATGGCACATGCAGAGTTTCCTCCTAGTATTCTGCGCATGTGACGATTAGGGTGGAGCGAAAAAGAAGATAGCCCCAATCTTTTCATAGAAAAAGGGGGTTAGTAGGTCCTAACAGTGGGCTTGGCGATGATCTCCTTGACGTAGAGGTCGAACATGTTGCCGCTGTGGGCTGGCTTCACAAGTACGGCGGTGTCGCAGCCCTTCCCTGTGCCAGCGATGGAGATGACCTCCTCGTCCATGGGTAGCAGACCCGCGTCCGCTGCCATGTACACGATCTCGACGACGACCTTCATGCCCTGACCGAACATCCTGAGAACGTTTGCGATGAGCATGGGGCTCTCAAGTGTGCTGAACTTCTTGTTGATGGCCGACGCTATCCCGCCGAAGGTGTGGACGGTGGTCAGCACCTTCCCACCCATATCCTTGATCTTCTGCACGGTCTCGTCGTTCATCTCGATCTTGCCGGGCTCCTTGAAGCCCGCTACGTGGGTGACAACAATTACGTTGAAGCCCTTGAAATATTCTAGCGCCTTCAACGCCGTGCCGCCCCTCGTCGATGAGATGACGACGTTCTTGATCCCAGACTCTTCCGCCCGCTTTTTGACGGCTTTGAGTGTGAGCTCCGTGTTCTTCTCGTCAATCTCCGGGAAATAGGATACCTTTCTCTCGGTCATTTTAACCACACCCTATCAAACTGCAAGGGTCGTTTTTAACGCTATACTTGGTCAAAGCCCCGCTGTTTCCCCGAAAGATAAAAGACCACATGCACATCATCTATGATATGGTTGATTGCTGGTTGCCCTATGGCGAGACCGAGGTCTACGTATCAGTTGAGATGGATTACCTCCTTGGAATAGCCGAACAGTCCAGGGTGGACTCCGAGAAACCACCATCGGAGATCGTTGCCGAGGTCATCGCTGAGAGCAAACTAGGGGAGCTATTGGGAGGCGAGACCACCGTGGCGATAGCGGTGGAGAACTACTCAAGCCCCAAAGCGATGACCCAGACCCTCAAAGAGATTGTCAAGACACTGGTCGAGCTCATCGTGCCCAAAGAAAGGATCACCATCATCATAGGGAACGGTGAGCATACCAAGAACAGCTCACCGGTAATCGACGCCATTAAGGATTCATCCGACCTGAGCAGTGTCCGCATACTTGAGCACAATAGGGATTCCTCGGACATCGTGGAGCTTGGCTCCACCAACAGGGGCACGCTCGTCCAGGTCAACACCAGCTACCACGGCGCATCGTTGAAGATAGCTGTCGGTGAGACGCGGCTGGATCAGTACATGGGCTTTAGCGGGGCCCACAACGCCGTCGTGCCGGGAATATCATCACTTGAGACTATCACGGGTAATAGAAAGCTCTTCTTTGACGGGAAAATCACGCCCGGGGTCATCGAGCTGAACCCAATCAAGGAGGATGCGCTGGAGGCGGTCAAGATGGCGGGCCTTGATTACGCGGTCAACTTCGTCACGAACCACGCGGGGCGGATACTCGCCGCCCACGCTGGCGGTGCAGAGGAGACATGGGGCAAGGCCATCAATAGCCTATCAAGCCACTACGAGGCTCATACCGAGGGAAACGCTGACATTGTGATCATAAGCGCAGGTGGGTCACCATACGACCAGAGCCTGTACTCGGCGAGCCTGGCGCTGCTGAACGCCTCCCAGGTATCAAAGAAAAACGGGACTCTGATACTGCTTGCGGAATGCGGATCAGGGCTTGGGGCTGACGCATACAACCAGCTTTCACTGGTATCCGAAGCATCCGAGTTCAAGAGGAGGTACATGTACGGGGCAGAGGCGTTGAAGGAGGTCAAGAACGTCCTCAAGAACCACAGGGTTATCCTTGTATCAGCGCTGCCCGGATACCTCGTGGAGTCCCTTGGCATCGAGCCGGCCAGGACCGCCAACGAGGCGTACGACAGGGCCGTCCGGACCAGGCGTGGACGGAGGACAGTAGTGATACCGAAGGGCATGACAACCCTGCTGGTATGATCTATATCCCCGTTCGATAACACTAGTGAATAATCATTTTATTACTTGTTCATGGTTTCCATCTCAATCAGGGGACATTAAATGAAGCTAATATTGCTGATTCTAGTTCTGGCTATTATATCCAGCATTATCTCTGCTTACCTGGTCATGGTAAAGCGTGACAGGCGGAGCAGGGTCGTTGCCGTCCTAGTTATGGGTGCAAGTCTGTGGGCGTTCGGATATGCCATGGAGATGTTCAGCCTTGGACTACCCGAGAAGCTGTTCTGGGCCAGGTTTCAGTTCATAGGGATGGCTTTGACCAACGTATTGCCGATTTTCCTGGCATATTTCTTCGACAGGGATGATTGGGTGTCCAGGAATTCAATAATGTGCCTATCATTGGTCCCGATCGCGTTCCTGGGACTTGTACTCATTGAAGGAGGTTCTGGGCTCGTTTTCAGCAGGGTCGAAATAAACACCGTTCAAAAGTTTTCACCGCTGATAATCGAGCAAGGCCCCGCCGCAGTTGGGTTCCTAGTTTACACGTATCTCATGCTTATGGTCAGCTTCGGGTTTGCTGCATTTCACGCCAGGGAGTACAACGAGATACACTGGAAGAAGATAAAAATCTCCAGTATTGTAATCATGTTGCCCATCATAACTAGTATCGTTCATGTCTTCATACAGGGTGGGACCACGATTGATTACACGCCCATTATTTTCAATATCCTCGCGGTCTTCTGCTCCATCTTTATCCCGTTTGAGATAAGGGCTGGCAGCATTTTCCCGCTTGAGTACGCGTCCATACTCGGGGAGATGAAGGACATAGTAGTCCTGGTCAACAAAGACCAGAGGATTATATACGTGAATCCAGCGGCAAAACGAGTTTTCAAGGAATCCTTGGGAGTGGATGAGGACAGCATCGCGGGAAGGAGACTGGAGAACGTTATCGATCTGGGTGTCTCGCTCAAGGAGGAAACAAACGAGATCGATCTAGGAGATACCAGCTTTGATTTCTCCACGTTCACACTACACGACTGGGGGGGAAGGGACAAGAGCTGGGGCTATATCCTCAGGGATGTAACGGACAGGGTGACCCTTGAGAAAAAACTCCAGACCATTCACAGGTACGCGGCTCAGATCGCAAGCTCGGACTCATACGGTGAGGTAGCATCAATAACTCAGAACGCATTGAAGGACGGCATGGGTTTCAAGGAGGGATGCTTCCTGGTTTTCAAGAAGGGCAAAGTAGATTTCCACATAAACTGGGGCGTCAGTGAGGAGATCATGAAGGAGATAGTCTCTGACGCAGCCATTATGAAGAACCTATTCAAGATCAGCGAGCCTCTGATTGTCCCCAACATTAACGATTTCCTCAGTGATCTCAATTTCAAGGAGATCGAAACAATGGAGAAGACCGTGGTCGTCGTACCCATCCAGATCGACAGGAAAACAACTGGGTTCTTAGCCATATATGACAGGCTGGAGAACCAGTTCAGCGAGGAGGACATGAATCTCCTTGAGATATTTGGTGGGCACGTCGGTTCAGCCATCCAGAACATCAGACACGAGAAGGCTCTCCACAAGCGGCAGGAGGACGAGATCAAGATGATTCTTGAGGGTGCTGGCAGGGTATCAAGCATGGTGAGGCACGACCTCCGGGGTCCGCTGCAGACGGTGAAGAACGCGGTATACATCCTCAAGACGTCCCCAGACAAGATCACCCAGATGGACCCCATCATCAACAAGAGCATCGACTATATGATCAAGATATTGGACGACCTCCAGTACCAGGACCAGCCGGGAAATTACAACAAGGTAATGCTTAAACTCAATACGCTGGTCCAGCAAACCCTTGTCCACCAGATGATCCCAGAGCACATCAGCGTGGAGACGGACCTCTGCGAGAACCCCGTTGAGCACTTCATGGACAAGATCAAGATACAGAGGATGCTTGATAACCTCATCAGGAACGCCATCGAGGCCATGGTTGACGGCGGGATCCTGACGATATCGACGAGGAAATACCAGCACGGCACAGAACTCAAGATAAGTGACACAGGGCCCGGGATTGAGGACATGAGCAAGCTGTTCACGCCGTTCCATACCACCAAGATAAACGGGATGGGCCTTGGTTTGATATCGGTAAAGCAGACGCTTGACGCCCACAACTGCATGCTTGAAGTGGAATCAGAGCGGGGGAAGGGAACGACATTCACAATCAGGTTCCCGGAGAACCCCGACTATATGGGCAACAGAGCCACGAGACTCAACAGCATTACAAGTACATAGATTATCAAGCCTAGTCTCCTGGAAGGGCTGATGGGTGAGATGTCGTCGAGTGGCTCAATTGACTCAGCCCCAGACTTCATCATGAAGAACGCGACGACCAAGCCCATGAACATATACCCCGATACAACCAGCAGGATAACCCCTGCAGCGGAGATTATCTTGTGGGACTCCCTTCCAAGGAAAGCTCTGATGATGTGTCCCCCGTCAAGCTGCCAGGATGGGATGAGGTTGATGAACGTTACCACGCACCCCACCCAGGCCGCGAAGGCAACAGGGTGCATAATGAGCACCTGCCCCTCCATTGTGGGCCTGATGACACTGGCGATAAGATCAAGTAGCGGCGGCATGGGCAATATCTGGAACCTGATGCTGGGGTACTCTATCATCCAGCGCGTCGCCTGGGCGTTCGACACTACATAGCTCAGGCTGATCCCGACGATTCCAACAAGTGCGGTCATCACGAACCCTGAGATGGGCCCGCTGAGGCCCAGGTCATACAGCGCGTCCCTGTTCACCGGGGGCTCTCTCTGGGAGAGAACCGCGCCCAGCGTCCCGCCCATGCCCGGCGGGGCAGGTATGAAGTAGGGTTGGCTGGTGTCCATGCCCCGTTTGATTGCCATGTACCTGTGGCCGTACTCGTGGACCCCGAATATAACCAGTAGCGCAACGGTGAACACCATCGCGTTCACGATGACGGGTACACCGGTCATCAACTCCTGTGTTAGAACGGGGTTGTTGCTGCGGAGGTAGCCGTCAAACATGACCGTGAGAACTGTTGCGGCGAACAAGATCTGGTTCCTGAGATAGCTCTCTTCACCACCGACTTTCCTCTCCAGGATTGAGATGTGGTAGTTGTCGATAATCCACCTGATACGTGGCAGGTACCCATGACCACGCAGCTCGTCTGCTAGTGCTTTGAAAGCCGGCTTCATCAGGTGCTGCCTGTACCCCTTGCCTCTTGTCTTTACTATGAACGAGGGCGTCGTCCTCTCCCAGTAAGCCTTAACGATCTCAAAGTGGCCATGAACTGCCTTGATGTAGACCGGGTCCATCACTCTGGATTCCTGGGTTTTATCCGCCATCATCACCAATTTGTTTCGGATACGTTTAAACTTCCCCAGTATTAATGCGATTTCTTTAAATTTGAGCGGTAGCAGAATCAATGGAATCACATGAGCGATCAAGGATTTACCCTCAGGACCTTCACGGTAAGCGACCTTGAACGGGTTATGCACATCAACACAAAGTGCCTCCCCGAGAACTACAGCCAATTCTTCTACAAGGACCTGTACACCCGGTTCCCCGAGACCTTCGTCCTCGCGGAGATGGACGGCGAGGTTCAGGGCTACATCATGTGCCGCATCGAGAAAGGCTGGTCAAAGCGCGGCAAGCTAACCCCGACAAGACTATGCCATGTGGTCTCCATCGCGGTGATGGAGGATTACAGGCGAAAGGGCATAGGCAAGACACTGGTAGAGGAAGGTATGAGGCGAGGTCGCAGGACATACGATTGCAAAGAAGGGTACCTTGAGGTAAGGATCGGCAACGAGGCCGCGGTAAACCTGTACGCGAAGCTGGGTTTTACAAAAGTTAAGCGGAACTACGGCTACTACCTTGACGGCGAGGATGCCTGGATGATGGCGGCTCCACTTGACGAGTTTTAACTAATGTTCGATGGACCCCTTTTTCGGGTCAATAACCCAACTTATAGATACGGGAGAAAAGATTAGAACATAATTTAACTAGTATATACTCCAGTTTTCGATGAATATAAAAGATGGTCCATTTGTAACGTGAAAAAATGATTATTTTTTAACCCATGCGCCTTTCCGGTTCTCGACCTTCACGGAGTCATGGTCCATGTAGTAGTAAAGTATCTCCCTGTAGGTTGAAGCCCCTCCGGTCTCGCCGTCCCTGTTGAAGGCTATGACGTTCATCGTGGGGATCTCGACTATCTCCTGTATCTCCTTCATGGACTCCTCGCACGCCTCAGTCGGACCCATCCCCATTTTCATGTACGCGACAACGGCCCTGGCTGTGCCGTTCCTAATGGCCAGCTCACCTGTTCCCGTACAGCAGGCGGCCCCGTATCGGTTGTCGCAGTAGTTTCCCGCCCCAATTATGGGGCTGTCGCCGACCCTGCCAGGTAGCTTGAGGTATGTGCCGCTGGTGGTCACTGCCGTGGCTATGTTCTGATTGATGTCCATGGCCATAACGTTTACCGTGCCCCTCATGTGGGGCTCCAGCAGATTAAACCACGTGCCTGTGTCATAATCCTGCTCGTCCTCCCTCAAGTATCCCTTGTCCTGATCATATTCGGGCCCCAACTCGTGGAGCCTTTTCTCCTTGAACGCGTTGTAGAACTCCTCGGCGTATGGAGTCAGTAATTTGGTCTTTTTGAACCCGTTGTACTCGGCGAACAACTCGGCCCCATCACCGACTAGCAGAACATGGGGGCTGTCATCCATGACCTTACGGGCAAGGGTGATTACGTGAAGGTAATTCTTTATGTGGGCCACCGAGCCGGCACCCAGTGTCCTACCGCACATAATCGAGGCATCGAGGGTGACCTCGCCTGCTAGGTTCGGTATCCCTCCAAGGCCCACGCCGTGGTCATCCGGGTTTGACTCCACGGCCCTGCATGTCTGCTCTATGGCGTCCAGAGCTGTACCCTTCTCTCTCAGTATCTTTAACCCGATGTCCAGGTAATTCTCTGCGCTATCCGAGCCCATTAGAAATGGTTTAACCATGGAGACATAAGGTGTTTTTCAATATTTCACGTTATGCTGGTCTATGTTTGCTGCGGGAGCAGGAATTCTCCTACGGATTTACTAGAAAATTGGAGCGGGCACTACCACGTCGCACGCGCAGTAAACATTATAATCTATTACTCCACACCAGGTGTGATCGTCAAATGAACATGATCGACATTATCAGTGGCGTGATCATCATATTCAGCCTAGGCGTCTTTTACTGGTTCGGCCGCTTCACCCAGAACCTCATCAGGCAGCACTATAACATCAACGGGCTCCTCTACGACCTGGAGGTAGCCGACAAGAAAAAGAAGCGATAGCGGCTTACGCAGGGTATTTAGGTTCCCGAACATTAAGGCAGTAGACCATAATGAAGAGCAGCTCGCTTATTCCTTGGAGGGAGGTATCCAGCTGGTCATGTAAGGCATGCGGCAACTGCTGTATAGGCTATAGGGTTCCCCTGAAGATGGACGAGATGGTCAGGATAACGAATCAATACGGTCAGGGCGTTCTCCAGTACGGCCTCGGTAAATCTTACCTCCGTAACCAGAGCAACGGTAGGTGCACGTTCCAGAGACCACTCATGGGAAAGTGGATATGCACGCTGCAGGGAACAAAGCCCACGGCATGCAGGATTTTCCCGTTCAGGCTCAACAACAAGCCCATCTACAAGAATGGCGACAACGCCAGGATACAGATGGGCGACAAGACGTACTACCTCTACATGGACCCAAACTGCAATGGGATCACCCATGGTCAGCCAACCGAACGGTTCGCCAGGCAGATCGTGCCAGAGATTGTGAGGATCGGCATGGGGCTCCCCGTCAAGCAGAAATACACTACCAGTAAGAGCATCCACTGGCGACCCACATAGCAAGCGTTAAGCCATCTGATCGCTGTTTTCTATCTGATAATATTGAATGATCCAATCACAGTTGCGGGTTTGACGGTTAACCCAGGCGAGAAAAAGAACGGATTGCTAACCATACCCGAGTTCTTTGCGGACGGACAGGCAATGGAGATACCTTTCACGGTGCTCCACGGCAAGGAGAAGGGCAAGACACTGTACGTGCAGGTGGCGCAGCACGGTAGCGAGGTAATGGGTTTGGAGGGACTCAGGAGGCTGATAACGGGCCTTGCACCCGAGCTAATGGACGGGACCCTGATTTACTGCCTGCCAAACCCCCTGGCGTTCAGGGAAAGGGCCAGGGCAACCATCCTGGACCCCAAGCCCGGTGGCATGAACAGGGTTTGGCCGGGTGACCCACATGGCTCACTCACCGAGAGAATGGCATACCTCATCTGGACCGAACTCGTTGTCCACGCCGATGAGGTGGTCGACCTGCACACTGCCGGCAGGAACGCCCCCGTGTGGGTTTTCTACGAGGCCGACGGCGTGTCCAAGCTTGCATCAAGCGAGACCGCATTGAGATCAGAGGAGATGGCGCACCTTTTCGGAGCACCCATCCTGTACGTCGAGGCCGAAGCATACGGGGGGAGAAAGACATTGCGGGCCAGCTGCGTTGATAACGGCATCCCAGCCATCGTGCCTGAGCTGGGGGGATTCAGCCAGCTCGACGAGGAAACGGTGATGATCGCCTACAACGGCATCAGGAACATCATGCTGAACCTGGGCATCATCGAGGGGGACATGGCGATACCCGAAACCCAGGTCAAGCTGGAATGGCTGGCGGAACCGAAAAAGTTCTACGCCTACGCCGACAAAGGAGGAATCTTCATCCCTGAGGTTAAGATGGGTGACACTGTGGAGGAGGGGGGCAGGCTGGGGATAATCTATAGCCCCCGGACCTTCGAGACGATCCAGGTGTTGAAGGCCCCCCAGACGGGCTACATCTTCACGATAAGGGAGGACCCTGTGGTGCACCAGGGAGACCCGCTAATCTCGGTACCTAGACTGCTTGAGAGAACCAAGAACTAGTCAAGCACAAGCCCCATCTTATACTCGTCACAGTACTCCTTAAGGATGTGATTGAAGTGGTTCATCCTGAAGTGGCCCTCGACCTCAAAGCCCAGCTTCTTGTAGACATTTATGGCCCTCGCGTTGTGGGCAACAACCATGAGGTCCAGCTTCTTGATACCTCGTTCATGAGCAATACCAATCATGTAACCGGTTAGGATTGTGCCAAGCCCCCTGTCCTGGTAGTCGTCGTGGACAGTTATCCCGAACTCGGCCCTGTGACTGTACAGCTCCAATGAGTTGAAGCCCAGTGTCGTTGACACAACCATCCTTGGCTCACTTTCTTCATCAACGAAACCCAGTATCGGCAGGGCCTTAGAATAATCGATGCCCTTGAACCACTCCTCGACCCGTTCCTTGTTGAACGGTATCGGAAGAAACTCCAAAGTCTCCTCGGATAGGGTCGAAAACATATCCCAAGCAAGTTCTAGATCACCCACCTGCGAAGGTCTCAGGGTAACTGATGAACCGTCCTTCAGAGTGACGGTTTTCGGTTTGCGCCAAAAGGGCCCATTCATGAAAAAGTAAAATAGGTAAAGGCTTTTTAATTTAGCCTTCTGCTCTCGAACTCGGCCTTGATCGCCGCCAGAGTCTCTGGGTTCGTGAGGAGCTCCACTGACGCCATTGCTAGCGCCTTGACCCCGACCTCTAGACCCTTGTCCCCCTCAGGAGTCATGGATACGTCGGCGAAGTCCTTGCTGTGCATCGCCACTCCCTTATGACCCAGCCCGATCATGGGATGGATTGCGGCCACGACATGGGTCACGTCCGCGAAGTCAGTGCTGCCCCCTGGCGGCATCTTTGCAACGGCCACTGGGTCCACGTACTCGTGGTCGAGGGCCTCAAAGGTCTTGATGAAGAGCTTCTCAAGGCCGTCGTTCTGCAGGTTTGATTTCAATCCCGCACTCACCGTGTACTCCAGCTCGCAGCTAGTCGCCAGAGCTGCGCCCTTGGCGCTGTTGACCACCATCTCGATGAGGTGGGGAATGTACGTGTCGTCGCTGCTTCTGACACCAAACCTGAGGACCGCCTTGTCGGGAATTATGTTATTCGCCAGCCCACCCTCGGTTATTATCCCATGGACAACGGCATTGGCGTCCCGCTTAAGCTGCTGCCTGTTTGCGTGAATAGCCATGTACGTCAGGACCGCCGCGTTCAACGCGTTCTGGCCGTTGTGAGCGTCAGCTGCGGCGTGGGCTGTCTTTCCTTTGAACTCCAGGGTGATCCCTGTAACTGCTAGGAAGTTGCCTGTGACCATGGATGTGCCCGTCATTGGGTGGACCATGTAGCTTACATCAACGCCCTCGAAAACCCCCTGCGCCGCCATACGGACCTTTGATCCGCCGTGCGGGCCATGACCCTCCTCGGCCGGGGTCCCGATCACCCAAACCTCGCCCGGGAGCTCATCAAGGAGCTTGCTAACAGCGATACCCGCGCCTACCCCGGCAGTCCCTATTATATTGTGACCACAGCCGTGCCCGATCCCTGGAAGGGCATCGTACTCGGCGCATATCGCGATAACTGGCCCGGACTCTTTTCCTTTCCTCACCGCCTTAAACGCTGTGTGCATCCCGAAGAATGGGTACTCGACCTCAAACCCGTGACCCCTGAGAATCTCAACGAGGAGTGCACTTGATTTCTCCTCCTCGCTACCGAGTTCGGGGTTTAAACCGATCTCGTCCTTTGCTTTTTTCAGTTCAGGGAGTAACTTGTCTGCCTCGTCCTGGACCTTTTTCATGTATACGGAGTTATCAACCATGCAAAATACTCGACGTAATCCCCTTTAAACATCGTCTATGAGTTCAGGTGTCAGTTCGGGTCCCGGCTTGTCCTCGTAGAGCACCGGTCCTGCTAACGTCCCGAAAAGGGCCGTGGTTATTACAATTGGCGCGATCAGGTTACCAAAAATCCCCGTATCGGTGAAGAGGTGGCTGCCCTCCACGAGGCGCGGCAGCTGGGCAAGCACGAGGGCGGTAAGCCCGTTGCTGAACTCCAGCCTCGATACCTTGACCTCCACCTGGCTTAGAGGCACGAACATATTGGTCACGTTGACCGAGGCGACCCTCACCAGACCAATCACAACCGCCAGACCCATCCCAATCAGTAGGTGCCCCGCGGTGAAACTGAGCTGGAGGCCCACAAATAGGAACAGCATGGACTTTATGAGGAAAGTGATCTCCTCGTAGAAGGCCCGCAGCCTCCGCTTCTCAACCCTAACGTTCTGTTTGAGGTTGAAACGGGCCGCAAGTAGAGGGTAATTGATCATGGTGAGGCCGAATACGAGGCCGGAAAGGGCGCCTGCCCCTGGTCCACCCAGTTGCTCCCCGCTGATGTAGCTGATGGAGAGCACGGCTATGGTCATAATATAGTTGAACGGCCTGTTCCTGGCCAAGTCGAGTACCTGGACCCAGAGCACCCCCATGGAAAACCCGACTACCCCGGCTACAATGAACACGAACCCGATGTCCTTGAACCCCTCATAAAGTGGGATATCAGGCATCTGGATGAGGCGGATGAGGGTCATCGTTGTCACGATGCTGAGGCTGTCCGTTACAATTGACTCCAGGACGAGGAAGAGCCTACCTTCGCTCGCATCGCTGTTGATCATACCGATACACCCAAGTATGGAGAGGACTGTGGATGTGCTGGTTCCCCCTATCATCGCCCCGAATAGGAGACCCTCGGTTATAGTGAACATGGATGGAAGAATGTAGTGGAGGAGGTTGCCGATGACAAAGACTGTCAGAGTGAATGTGATTACTCCCAGGTATCCTGATTTTTCCAAGCTTTCCCTGAATGTCTTGAGATCCACGTTGAGCCCCGCTTCGAACATCAGGAGGTTAAGGGCCATTACTACTACAAATGGGATGAGGTTCGTGACGGTATCGATCTTGAAGAGCCCGAGCACGGGACCAAGCAGAACCCCGAAGCTGATCATCCAAACCATGTCGGGAACCTTGGTTAACGTGAAAAGCATTCCGCTGATGTAGGCGAGGAACAGGGCTAGCGAGATGAGGATTACGATGATGTTTGCGTCCAAGTGAACACGCTCAATAGGCTTTTTGAGTGAACTTGGCGTAGAATGACGATACGGTCTTTAAATCTTCTGCGTCATCAACATAAAATCGACGATATTTAGCTAATATAAGTTAATGCGGGGTTTTTCTACTCGGAGTGGTACGAGCTCAGCAGGATCCCGGCCAGCGTAATAGCTCCACCTATCAGCACCAGTCCGCTAGGTACCTCGTTGAGAAAAAGAAGGGCAAGGATCGATGCCCCTATCGGCTCACCCAGGAGGCTGACCGAGACAACGGGGGCTAGAACGTACTTCAAAGCCCAGTTGTAGAGGGTGTGGCCGAAGATCATGGGGACCAGGGCGAGGAGGAAGAAAAGAAAGTACTCCCTTGATGCGTAACCGGTCAATTTTGCCCCGGTTAGAATGCTCATCAATATCAGTACTAGGGCAGCCGATGCATAAACCGGAACAACATATGTAGTCAGGTCCAGGTTCCTCCTGAACATCCTGCCACAGAGGAGGTAGATGCCAAGCATCAGGCCACCAAGGAGGGCGAGAAGGTCCCCCCTCAGACTGACTTCGCTGACCACAGCGTCTCCCATGGCGATTATTGTGACTCCGATCAGGCTGATGACGATCCCTGCCATTACCCGCCCGTTGATCCTCTCCTTGAGGAAGAAATGGCTGACAACTGCGACGAAGATTGGGTCGCTGTGGACGAAGATCACGCTACTGGTCACGGAGGTCATGCCGAGACTGGTGATCCAAGACGCAAAGTGGATTGCCAGTACCACGCCAACTCCAATCAAGCCAAGGAGGTCCCTTGTGCCCAGTGCCCTGAGCTTGGAGACTCCGTCGTTCCTGATGAAGAGCGGAAGTAACAGGACCACACTGATGAGCATCCTGTACATGGCGATGATGACCGCCGGTGCATCACTCCACCTGACAAGGATAGAGGCTGTCGAGACGGCGACGATACTCACCAGCATGACGAGGTTCGGGGGGAACCTTGGCTCATCGTTCATGGTACAGAGTTATGGCTTGGGGAGATAAAACCCGCGTTTTTATTTTTTTTCGTAATAGTAGGTTACCTACAATTCGATGCTCCCACTAACGCGTATTAAACGTTAAACGTCCAAGTGTCGAGTACTATGGGATAGAAATGGCAATATACGAAGTGGAGTCATGGAAGGTCAAACCGGGCAGGGAGCACGAGCACGAAGTGGCTATGAGGAACTGGTTGGCTTGGGTCAAGGAGCACAGGGACCTGTTTCCAGAGTGGAAGAGCCTCAGGTATGTCACAAAGTATATCGCCGGAGACGAAACCGAGCGGCACGTGATGATGTGGGAGTACGCCAGTCTAGCGGCTTTCGAGGAGTACAAGGCAAGGCGCAAGGACTACGAGGGCCCGTACAAGGAGTACAAAAAAGTTGACCCCTACTACATGGATGTCTTCGACCACACCAGCATGAACGTGGAGATCTGGAAGCCCCAGGACAGGGACATCTGGATCGAGTGATCAACCCATTTTTCTAGGAAACTATAAACCATTTTTCATCAAATAATACCCATGTACAAGTGGGTAACGAACTCCGTGGTCATGGCGGAGAACGAACACGGGTCGAACATATACTGTATCTCTCTCAGCGACGAGCTGGTGTTCATCGACGCAGGGATGCTCAACGAGTATACGCTCAAGTTCAGGGAGGCAATGGAGGTTTATTATGGCAAGGAAGCCTCCACGTTGTTCATCACGCACGCTCACATCGACCACATTCGGGCAATGAACGCGTTCAGCGACTGCGAGATAGTGGCGGCGGAGGCTGCGAGACCCAGGTTTAATGCGCATATGGCCATTGATTTCAACGAGGAGCGGCTGAGCCGAATGGAGGGAGTTTTCCCATATATCAGAGAGGGCGTCCAGGATGGCGAGTTCCTTGAGCCAACCAAGTGGGTTGATGCAAATTATATATACAAGGGTGTTGGTTTCAACGTCCACGGCGGGCACTCGGCATGCTCATCAAGCGTGTTCATCCCTGATGAGAACTGTGTAGCTCTGGGAGACCTGGTTCAATCGGAGAGGCAGCCGTATTTCGGTGAATCTGACACGGATATCAATGCGTGGATCGGAGCATTGGATGCATGGGAAGGCTCGGACATAGCTCACGTATTTCCAGGGCATGGCCCACCTGTAGAAAGGGATTACCTCGGAGGGGTCAGTGGTTATTTCAGGGACTTGACGGAGTCCCTGCGTTCATTGAGAACAGAAAACATCCCCGAGGAGGAGGTCCACTTGAATGAATATCTTCCATCAGGTTACTGGCCGGAGGATTCGCCAAGAAAGTCAGCCCATTATTACAGCATCAGGCGGCTCTACGCCAGTCTATAGGGGTAAGCCCGCTGGCTTTTCTCCCCAGATTCGCTTGAAGTTACCGCCGTAGATTTTTCTAAGGCTTGAGTCGGGTAGGTCTAGCCCAATGTAGGGTAGCTCATATCTTGTCAGTAGATCATCTGCCTCGTCCGGTGTATAGAACTCGTCGGAGGTCTCAAGGAACTTCCTGATCATCCAGATCCTTGCCTGGTGCTCCGGTAACGTCTCGCTCATCCCGATGTCGGTGCCGAAAAGGATCCTGTCATCGTAGCGTTTGAAGAACTCGCGGTAATCGTCCCTCCTGCGGGAGATGTTGTACATGAGCTCGACGCCCAAAGAGAGGTCTAGGTTGGTGGTTGGGTACCGGTCAAGGAACTCGGCTGCCTTCTCCAGTTCAGGCGACATGAACAGGAAGTGGCAAAGTGCTATCTTGAGCTCTGGGTGCCCAGCCAACACGTTCTCGATCTCGCTGTACAGCTCGTCCATCATGGGGTAGTCGCCGTTATAGTAGCCCCAGCCCCGAACCTTGGCCCACTCGGGCGTCTTGTCCTCGTACCAAAAGTCCTCCACGTCACCGATGTGGCATAGCACAGGGAAATCCTGGTTCTCGCATGCATTCCAAAACCTCTTGTAATATTCAGAGTCCAGTGGTGCATGATCTATGCGGAGGACGGTCTTGGAGCCCATCTCGCCGATGCCATCATACCCCATTGATTTCAACCCGAAGATGTACTCGCCCCAGTCATCAATATTGTAGGCGGAGGTTTCACCGGTCCAAGGAGCGGGGGCCCCAGCGTAGAACAGGTCGGGACGCTCAGCCTTGAGCTTGAGAGGAGGGTGGTCGGGGCCGTCAAACACGTACATTCCATTCAGTTTGCATGACTCCGCGACCTTAACTAGGGAGTCCAACTGTGGACCGTGGTGACGTCGCACGTCCGTTTTCCTGAGCATCCACAGGTGGATGTGGCAGTCGATGACGGGGATGTCCTTGAAACTCGAGAAATCAAGACCCATATGTTATCATATAGGTCTGGCTGAAAAGCTTTCAACTCCTAGACATGAGGTCATAACTCATACCCCATTTACTTTTATATACAATCAACTATACCCAACTATCCCCCTCAAGATGGACACCTCCAAAACCGGTCCAGAGATGTTTTTCAAGCCCTGGTAGGGACATGCCTTCAAACACCTCCAAGACATCCACTCACAAGTACCGGAAAAATCAAGAGTAGCCCGGGAGAGATTCGAACTCCCGTCTGAGGCTCCAAAGGCCCCCATCCTTGTCCACTAGACGACCGGGCTGCGCTAGCTCAAATTGACACCCGCGGTTATAAATCTTATAACGAGGACCCGGCAAAATCAGCAACCTTCAAATCCAACCCAGCTAAGTCACAGGGGATAGCCAATGACGCTTACCGGGAAACAGAAGGCCAAGCTCAAGGGACAGGCACACCGCCTCAAGCCAGTCATCCAGGTGGGCAGAGCAGGCGTAGAGGAGCCACAGATAAACAGCATAAAGCGGGCCCTCCATGAGCACGAACTCATCAAGATAAAGTTCCTCGACTATAAGGACCACAAAAAAGAGATCTCAGAAAACATCGCCAGGGAGACCGGCAGCGAGATCGTGGGTATCATCGGCAACGTCCTCATCCTGTACTGGGAGAACATGGACAGGGGCCGCCGCAAGATCAGGCCCTAGATATTTTATGCCCTAGAAGGGTTTTTATCATAAGATTTACGAGATATCTTTCCATGGGAAGGCGAAAACTGGACGAAATCGACGTCTCCATCCTGAGGAACCTGCAGAAGGACGCCAGAACTAAGTACTCTAACATAGCAGAGCAGTGCAGCGTCAGCGTTGATACCATCATCAAGCGATTCAAAAAACTCAGGAATAAAGGGATAATCACAAACACCACCCTGTTGCTAGACCCCCGTAAGTTTGGGAAGGAGGTCATCGCAAACTTCAGTATAGACGTGGAGCCCTCCAGCGTTGACGAGGTTCTGGAGTTCCTCAAGAAACAAACCGGAATCTGCTTCGCCACCCACGCCATGGGTGAATACGACATATTCTCCATCGCCACCCGTAGGAACATGAACGAGATGAACAGCCTCAAGGAGACCATCCAGAGCCACAACATGGTGAGGGAGGTCAAGACAAGCATCTGGGTCGACCAGTTCCTGCTATGTCCACAGAACTTTGAGTTGGAGCCATTGATCGAGGGATGAATATGGACGAGCTTAACACAAAGATAATCGAGTTCCTGACCGAGAACGCACGCCTCAGCTTCAGGAGGATAGCCAAAAATACAGATAAGTCAACGGACACAATCATCAACCACTACAACCAGATGCGGGAAAACGGCGAGATCAGGGGAAGCACCGTTGTAGTGGACATCGCCAAGATTGGCTACGAGGGCATCGCTGCATTCCAGATAGACGCGTCCGTATCAGACGACGTCAACCCGGGAGGCATCCTCCAGACACTCATCGAGATGCCAAACATCATAGTCGCCACCAAGACCGTGGGGGAACACGATCTGCTCGCCCTGGCCGTAATCCATGACGTGAATCACTACCAGGTAATTAGCAGGGACATCGCAGAGATCAAGGGCGTCAAGAACATGACATCGTGCATCTGGTCTGGGAACGAGAAGATACTACCAAAGTACTTCATCATATAGACCCTATTCTAGGACAGTGAGGCCGGGATAGATAGGGAAAGCCCCCACCAGCTCGAGTATGTCCTCCTTGATCAAAGCCTGTCGTGCCCTGTCTTTATAGTCCTTTATCACAATCGTAATGCACTGGGCTATCACCTTCATCTCTGACTCTTCCATACCCCTGCTCGTCACGGCGGGCGTACCTAACCTGATACCCGATGGATTAAACGGGCCTGCCTCATCGAAGGGCACGCTGTTCTTGTTCACAGTGATCCCCGCCCTGTCAAGTGCGTTCTGAATCTGCTTACCCTTGCCCGTCAGCCCAGATTTCCTGAGATCGATGAGCAGGAGGTGGTTGTCAGTCCCGTCAGTTACGAGTTTGATGCCAAGACCCATCAACTCCTCGGCCAAGGCCCTTGCGTTCTTAACGATTTGACGGGCATAGCTTTTAAAATTCGGTTGCATTGCCTCCTTGAAAGCCACTGCTTTGCCCGCGATGATGTGGTTATGAGGGCCCCCTTGAAGACCAGGGAACACAGCCGAGTCGATGAGCTGCGCCAGGTTCTTCTTGGATTCTGGATGGTACTTTTCATGGAGCCTGTCCTTGGTTTTACTGAGAATGATTGCCCCTCGGGGTCCCCTGAGACTCTTATGTGTCGTGGTGGTGGTTACATCCGTGTCGCTGCATGGACTGGGATGCACGCCCCCGACGATTAGACCAGCGATATGGCTGATATCAGCCAAGCTATATGCGTCCACATCCTTGCAGATCTCACAGAACTCCTTGAACGGCAGTTGCCGCGGGTATGCTGTGAGGCTGCTTATGATCATCTTGGGCTTTTCCCGCTCAGCTATCTTCCTGATTGCGTCCATGTCCAGCAACTCGGTCTCCCTGTCTACGAAGTAAGGAACGTTACGGTATTGCCTGCCGCTGAAGTTAACGGGGCTTCCGTGCGTTAGGTGGCCCCCGCTCCCAAGATCCATACCCATGAACTTGTCACCAAGTTCCAGCAGCGCAAAGAATACGGCATGGTTGGCTGGGCTCCCGCTGTACGGCTGCACGTTGGCATGTTCCGAACCGAACAGCTCCTTGGCCCTATCAATGGCCAGCTGCTCTATTACATCTACGTGCTTCTGACCTCCGTAGTACCGCTTCCTGGGATAGCCTTCGCTGTACTTGTTGGTGAATACGCTACTCATGGCCTGCATCACGGACCTAGAGGTGAAGTTCTCGGATGGAATCAGCTCGACACCGTTCTCGATCCTTGTCACTTCGTTCATTATGGACGCGTATATCTCAGGATCCGTTTCCTGTAACCTATTCATCAACATTGGATCTCGCCTAAACCTATTTGGCATCGCAGGTTACACACTTAAAGAATGCTACAAACTATGAGGTATCAGCGAACAATATCCTGTAACCGCTTTTTCTAGTCAGAACAGTGTGCTCCCCGAAGGTCTCATCCATGGCTCTTGCCAGCATTTTACCTCCCTTTTTAGACTGGATCACAAGTTGAAGGGTTCCACCCTCGACAAGCCTCTCCTTTGCTCTCCGAA
>Ga0209361_1000276_pt1 | contig 53302 bp, 45 predicted proteins | sample SaaInlV_200m_DNA_3_FD_184657 | JGI IMG/M metagenome (GOLD analysis project Ga0209361, IMG submission 184657) | Marine microbial communities from expanding oxygen minimum zones in the Saanich Inlet - SI037_S4LV_200m_DNA (SPAdes) (version 2) | ecosystem: Environmental > Aquatic > Marine >... | reverse complement strand
TTTCGATTGGTTGATTACCTGCCCCCGAAGCGTTCAAGACAGTTTACCCGCTCGAATAAAAAAAGTCAATAAACTCGCATTGCAATTACCACAAGAATGTTTCCGAGTACTATTTTTGTACGGAGAATGGTTTTCCACCACGTTTCATTTTTCCTGCAACAAAAAAAGAGGAAAAAGGTTGAAATTCGAAAATGTTGTATTTAAAATCCCAAGCCCAACACAATATGTTGTGTTTCCTTAAAAATAAAAAAATGAGTAATTTATCGGAATTTAAAATTACAAAACGTACGGGACAAATTGTTGAATTTGATCCAGAGTTGATTCGCGTTGCGATCAAAAAAGCCATTGTGGCGACGCCCGATCACGGGATTTCTGCGCTGCCGGAGTTTTCTCGGGAAATTACAGAAATTGTCGTGGAGGAGCTGTACGATTCATTTTTCGATCACGAAAAAATTCCCAGTGTCGAAGACATCCAGGATTTCGTTGAGCGGAATTTGGTCGAATCGGGGAATTTCTCCGTGGCGCGATCGTACATTTTGTACCGCGCAAAGCACGCACAAATACGGGCAGAACAACGAATTCTTGAGCTCGAAAAATTGGAAAAAAATCTCTTGCGTGTCACAAAGCGCAGCGGAAAAACTGAAAAATTTTCAACGGAAAAACTTCGAAAAACCTGGGAGCGAGCGGCGATTGGCCTCGAAGAAAAATGTCCGTTCGACGAATTGTTCGATATTTTCAAAATCACGCTGACCGATGGAATCGAAACGAAAAATATTTTGAAACAACTGCGAAAATCTGCGATCGACCTGGTCACGGTTGAAAATATTAACTGGCAAATTGTTGCGGGGCGGTTGTACTCGCTTGAATTTTTTGGCGAAGTGGCGCGAAATCGAGGAATCTCGTTCGACGAAATTTACACTTCTGACGCGTGGTTTTCGCATTTTAAAAATTATTGCGAGCAAGATTTGTATTCAAATAAATTTGCCGATGCGTACTCCGACGAACAGATTTTGGCAGCAGGAAAATGGCTCGATCGCGATCGCGATTTCACGTATATTTATTCGACGATGTTGGCGTTTGATCGGCGGTACCTTTTGAATCCGAATAAAATTCTCCACGAACTTCCGCAGGAAATGTATTTGGCTGTGGCACTTTTTCTCGCGATTCCGGAAAAACCAGAAAACCGGATGGAGGTCGCGCGCAAAATTTACGAAGTCTGTTCAAAACAAGAATTGTCGCTTCCCACGCCGACACTTTTGAACGCGCGCACGCAGTTTCACCAACTTTCAAGTTGTTTCAAATTAAATGTCGATGACGACCTGCGATCGATTTATCACTCGATCGAAAATATGGCGCAGATTTCAAAATTCGGCGGCGGCGTCGGCGTGTACCTCGGACACGTTCGGTCAAAAGGTTCGGCGATCCGTGGAGTCAAAGGTTCGTCCGGCGGCGTGATTCCGTGGACGCGCGTGATCAACGACACGGCGACGGCGGTCAATCAGCTCGGCTCGCGGCTCGGCGCGATTTCGCCCACGCTGGATATTTGGCATCGCGACATCAACGATTTTCTCAATCTCCAAACCGAATCCGGCGATATTCGCTCAAAAGCGTTCGATGTTTTTCCGGCGGTTTCGGTGCCCGACATTTTTATGCGCCGCGTCAAAGCTGGCGCGGAGTGGACGCTTTTTGATCCGCACGAAGTTTTCAAAATTACCGGACAAAAAATGGAAAATTTGTTCGACATCGATTTTGAAAAATTTTACGAAAAATGTGAAATCGACGATCGGCTCCAACTTCGAGAAAAAATTTCGGCGAAAGATTTGATGAAAGAAATGTTGAAAACAGCGGTGGAAACAGGGATGCCGTACGTTTTTTTCCGCGACACGGTCAATCGTGTCAATCCCAACAAACATGTCGGAAATGTGTACTCGACGCAACTTTGCACGGAAATTTGCCAAAACACATCCGAATCGAAATTTGTTGAAGAAGTTTTTGAAAATGAAAAAGTGCAGATTCGGTACGAACCGGGAGACACGGTGGTCTGCAATCTCGCGTCGATCAACGTTTCAAAAGTGAACACCGACGCCAAAATCAAAGAAGTTTTTCCGGTTGCGATGCGGGTTTTGGACAACGTGATTTCGCTCAATTTTTATCCGATCCGCGAATCAGAACTCACCGCCAAAAAATATCGTCCCGTCGGGCTCGGCTTTATGGGGCTCGCAGAACATCTGGCGTGCAGCGGGATTTCGTACGATTCTTCCAACGCGCGAGAACATGTCGACGAACTTTTTGAAAAATTTGCGTTCGCGACACTCGACGCTTCCGAAAAACTTTCCGAAGAACGTGGGCAGTACGAACTTTTTCCTGGGAGCGAGTGGTCAAAAGGACTCCTCTTTGGTCGTGACGAAAAATGGTACACCGAAAATGCGAAAACCGATCGTGACTGGTCCGGGTTGATTTCAAAAATCAAAAAAAATGGATTGAGGTTTGGTTACCATCTCGCGCCAGCGCCCAACACTTCTACTTCCGGGGTAGTAGGCACCACTGCGGGGCTGCTGCCCGTGTACAAAAAATTCTTTGTCGAAACGAACGTGATTGCACCGACGGTGACGGTTGCGCCAAATTTGTCGCAGCAGAATTTTTGGCACTACAAAGAATATCAAAATCTCGATATGAAAGACGTGATCGATCTGATGGCGCGCGTGTACAAATGGGTCGATCAGTCAGTTTCATTTGAGTGGATGATGAATCCAGAACAAACTTCACCCGCTGACCTTTTCTCTTGGTACATACGTGCATGGGAATCGGGCATCAAGACAGTCTACTACCTGCGATCGATGTCCGGCGACGCCAACGCCGTCTGCGAAAGTTGCAGCGGATAAAATAATTTGTAATCTCTTTTTGTCATGGATAAAAATAAAATTTTCAACGCTACCGGTGACGATTCCCTCGAAAATCGCACGATTATAAAAGGAAACACAACTGGGCTTTTTAATCTCAACGCGGTCAAATACCCGTGGGCAAAATCAATGTATCAGTTGATGATTGGGAACTTTTGGGTGCCAGAAAAAGTCTCAGGACTCGGCGATGATGCGATCATGTATAAACAAAGTTTGACCGACGCAGAACGCCGTGGGTACAAAGGGATCATTTCGTTTCTGACATTTCTCGACAGTCTGCAAACAGTGAATCTTCCGAATTTTTCTGAGTATATCACCAGTCCTGAGGTCAATTTGATTTTGGCGATTCAGAGTTTTCAGGAGGCGATCCATTCGCAGAGTTACGGAACCATTTTGGAAACAGTCGTCGAGGCGCGGGAGCGGGACGAAATTTATTATTTTTGGCGCAACGACAAAACGCTGCTTGAGCGCAACGAGTACATCGGAAAACTGTACCAAACGTTTATTGATGATCCGAGTGATCAAAACTTTTTCCGAGCGCTGGTTGCCAATTATCTTTTGGAAGGTTTGTATTTTTACAACGGATTCGCATTTTTTGACACGCTGGTCTACAACCAAAAAATGATCGCCACCGGGCGGATGATCAATTATATTCGGCGCGACGAACTTTCGCACGTCGTACTTTTTGCCAATATCATGAAAGAAATTCGCCGTGAATTTCCCGAAATGTTTGACGAATCCGAGTTGCGAAAAATGTTTCGTGAGGCAGTGGATCAAGAAATCAAGTGGACAAACCATATCGTCGGAAATGACATTCCTGGGATTTCAAAAGAATCAACGGCCCAATACACCAAATTTCTTGCGAATGAGCGTCTGCGGATCCTCAAGCTCGATCCGGAGTATCCTGAGATCACCAAAAGTCCGTACAAACATCTCGAGGCAATGGCAGACAATAATTCTGAAAAAACAAACTTTTTCGAATCCACGGTGGTCAACTACACGCAGTCGAGCTCGATGAAGGGGAGTTGGGATTTTTAAAACTCACACACCAGTACGCACTGCATCGTGCACATCATTGCTTCTGGATCGTTGCGGCATGCTGAGGCGCATTCGTTGAATTTACCCATTTCCTGTTCGCACCAGTCGCGGCCGACGTTTTCACACTCATTGTGATTTGCCAGCCAGTTTCCACCAGAAGAGGTGCAGATCTCGCTGTGATCGATGACGACATCTTCTGTTCCCGCCAAAAATGGGGGAGCAAGAATCGCGTTTAAATCTGTGAATGGAATCTTAACGATCTGCGGTCCGGCTGCGTACGGAGCGACTTGGTACGGTTCAACATTCAAAACTAGATTTTCGCCGTCCAAAGTAAAATCTTCGTAATTTTTCGCATCCTCACCCGTGCCGCGCTCCAGCCAGTCTGGATCGACCATTTCGCCGAGGGATTCGGTGATCATTGTTTTTGCGATTGGGGCAATTACCGTGTACGGATTATGTTCCGTCTGAAACAGCGAATGAAATTTCAAAACCTCTCCTGAGTCGCGGTATGTCCAAGTTTCAAAATGCGTATTCGGGTGTGCGCCGCCAGCATATTCATCAACTGTCAGCAATAGCGAATGTGTCCCTGCCACAGAATCAAAAATTTCTCCGTCGATTAAAAGACTCGCGCGCATTTCTCTACCGGCCATGACGAGTTCCTGATGGACGACGTTGAGTTCCTGAATTTTTTTCGTAATGAGTGCTTGCACTTCTGCGTCGACGGTTTCATTTCCAGTTTTGGGGACGTTGATCTCTGAAATTAAACCGTTCGTGTGTTCGTCGGGAACTGGGACACTCGCACCAAAATTAGGATCAGCAACTGTTTTATCGACGATATTTTCGATTGGGGGATTTATTGGCGGTTCCTTAATTTCCTGAGAAATGTTTTCCTCGCATCCGACAATCAAAATTGCGGATGAAAAGAGAGCGAAACCGAGAAGTATTTTTTTCATGTTTTTTTGAAATGTACTTTGATTTGTACGGAGTGGGGGAGATTTTGCAACAAAAAACACTTTGACAGATTCGATGTTTTTTCTACAATTCACGCGCTTTTTGGCGCCATCGTCTAGTGGTTAGGACTCAGGATTCTCATTCCTGCAACAGGGGTTCGATTCCCCTTGGCGCTACCACGTCAGAATAAGCTTTGCTTGTTCTGTTTTTGTTTTACAACAAAAACTGTCACTGCGTCGCTATTCTTCCTTTCTCCGCGCAAAACACGCTGTGCGAATTTTGCTTGGAATTTTATTTGGAGAATGTACAAAAAATTTCACTGACAGTTTTGAAATGTGCGGACTATTTTTTCAATATCGTCAGTGGTGTGCGTGGCGCTGATCTGGATGCGGATTTCGTCTCGTCCTTTTGGGACGACGGGATACGAAATATTGGTCACCAAAATGCCGTGATCATAAAAACCATCGACGAGTTTTTTTGTTTTTTGAGTGTCTCCGATCAGCACGGGTTGGATCGGATGCGTACTGGGTGCTGCGAGAGAAAAAGAAGATTGCTTCAGTTTTTCCTGGAAATATTCGGTGTTGGCGCGGGAAGATTCGAGCAGTTTTTTTCCTTCGGGTGAATCGACAATATTTATCGCAGCGAGTGCTGCTCCCGCGGATCCAGGCGAAATATTATTCGAATAAATGTACGTGGCGCTCGATTCGCGGAGATAATCGATGATGGTTTGGTCTGCGACGATGTATCCGCCATCGCTGCCGAGAGCTTTTCCGAGGGTTCCCACCAAAACATCAGCTTGCGTATCAAAAATTTCTTCTGTTCCGCGTCCGGTTTTTCCGCTGATTCCGACTCCATGACAGTCGTCGACCATGAGCGTTATGCCTAGCGGATACAAATGTTGGCACTGATCGATGACCTCACGAATTTCTTTCAAATTTTGCAGTTCGCCCAACATACTAAAAACGCCGTCTGTGACGACAATAACGCGTTCGCGTGTGCCGGAGCTTTCTTCGAGAATATTTTTCAAATCGTCCGCATCTAGATGCGAAAATATTTTTCGTTGTTCTTTTGGTAAATTTGCGAGTCGGATTCCGTCGATGATGCTGCGATGATTGAGTTCATCCGAAATCACGAGGACGTCACTGGTGACGAGTGCGTCGCGGGAGATTCCTTTGCACAGGCAGTATAATGCCGCCAAATTGGCAGCGAATCCGCTGGAAAAAATCATAGCGTCATCTCGTCCGTGGAATTGAGCGAGTCGTTTTTCGAGATCTCGATAAATCTTCAACGACCCAGAAATAAAACGAACCGCACCGGGGCCGGCACCGTATTTTTCACTTGCTTCGATTTCACTTTTTTTGACAATCGGATGATGCCGCAGTCCCAGATAATCGTTGGAATTGGCAATCAAAAAAGGTTTGCCGTCGATGATGGCATGCGGATTTTTTTCATCTCCAAATTTTTCAATAATATTTTCCTGTCTTTTTGCGATTCCCAGTGAATCAATTCGCTCTGTTTCGCGTTTCAACAGCTTAAGAAAATGGGTGTGATTTGTTGTCATTTTTTCAAAAAGATTTCCATTCCTTGATACTGGGGAATTCTGAATTTTTCAACTTTAAATTTCCTAGAAATAAAATTTAGAGACATAGCGAAAGACCCCCTTCATTCGAAGGGGGCTTCCTTTTTTAAGTGAGTGAAAAAAATTAATTAATAAATCAAAGATAAAATCCATGAAAGAAGATTAAATTTAATTATTAATGGCAAGACAATAATCGTTGTCATGGCCATGAGTTTCATTGCGACATTGATAGAGGGGCCAGTGGTGTCTTTAAATGGATCACCAACGGTATCACCTGCAACAAGGGCATCTTTTTTCTTTTTAATGATTTCTAATGCATTAAGGTCAGATGCAACCTTTTTGTATTCTTTGTCGTTTTCGTATTCTTCTACTATCTCAGGATTTTTAATAGCAAATTTTTGTGCTGTATCGATAAGCAGTTTTCGTAAACTCTTGATGTCATCTTCCAAATCAGGATGGTTTTTATCTAAGAATTCTTCGAATGCTTTTTTAGAATTATCCAAAAGCCCACCAGTGTTATTTAGAAGAAGAGCAAGTGGGTATCCCACAATGAGTGATCCAAATAGTGCGCCTCCCATTCCAGTAAATCCTAAAATGAGGCCAATTAGAGTTGTCATTCCTGTGATTAATACAACAGGAAATTTCATTCCTTGGTGTGCTTCTTTATTTGCAACAAGAACACATTCATCATAATCAGGGTCGACAGTTCCCTCTTTCAATCCAGGAATTTCACGGATCTGTCTTTTTATTTCCTTCATCATTTCTTGAGCAGCTTTCCCAACAGATTCCAGAGTGTTCCCTGAAAATAAAAATATAATTGCTGCACCTAAAATTGCTCCAACGATAAATATGGGATTTCCAATGTTTAATCCATAGGCCTGAATTAGTTCATTGAACATATTAAAAGAAATTTCCACAGCATACGTTCCGTCAAATAAGTCAGGAGCGATTTCGTGATAGAAAGTGTAGTCTCCTTGGGTAAAGGTTCCACCATTTTGCGTTGCCAATCTTGAGATAGATAATCCGAGTTCCATCAATGTTACAAAAATCAACACCAACAAGGTAAGCCCGGCAGAAAGGATGGAAAATCCTTTTCCAATAGCAGCGGTAGTGTTTCCCATAGAGTCAAGTGCATCTGTGACTTTACGAATCTTTTTTAATCCAGCCAATTCAACAATCCCACCAGCATTATCTACGATGGGACCAAATACGTCCGTGGCCAATGTGATTCCTAAATTTGATAAAGTTGCTACTGCCGCTATGGATATTCCAAACAAGCCAAGCAGTATAGACTCATAACCTCCAGAAAAGTAGAAAGATGAAATCATCGCTACCCCAAGCACAATACTTGGTAAAAAGGTAGACTTAAACCCTTCAGCCATTGCTGCAATAGTATTCGTAGAAGATCCATAATCACTCGCGGTCAAAACATTTTTTACTGCCTTTCCTCCATGTGCGGTTGATGTACTTCTCTCAGTTAATTGTCCAATTAGAAATCCTGCGATTGCACCTATACACACAGAGATCAAAAGACCAAGTGTTATCCAGTTCATAAAATAGAGCCCGGTGGCACCTATTACAACAAAGATAGAGCTTATTCCAGTTCCTCTTAAAAAAGATTTCAAGAGCTCTTCTTGATTAGCATTACTTTTTGCTTTAATGAAGAAAATTGAAACGATGGAAGAAAGTGTTCCAATCGCAACAAGAACGATAGGGGATAGGATCAAGTTCATTGGATTAATTCCAAGGTCACTTGCAATGATCCACGGAATCATAGCTCCTAATACGGTAGCACCTAATACGATTCCAGCAAGGCTTTCAAATAAATCAGAAACCATTCCTTTTTGATCACCTGCATTGTCACCGACTGCATCGGCAATAACTCCAGGGTTTCTTGGATCATCTTCACGTAGGCCTTGTTCGCTTTTTCCCCATAGGTCAGATCCCATATCAGCAGATTTTGTAAAAATACCACCGCCCACACGAGAATATAGAGCTTGAATTGTAGCGCCTATACCAAATGTCATCATTGTAAGTGAGATTTCAGCATACTTTTCAAAAACAGTGGTTCCTTCGTGTACTAGCGTAAGTCCCCAAAAAATGAGGCCATTTTCCATGTTTGCGGCAGTATAGACAACAGAGTCTAAGAAATTAAACCAGCCAAAAATATCAGCAAGAATAAATCCAGTTACCATTAATCCAGTTACTGCACCAGCTTTAATTGCTACATTGAGTGCTGCAGATAAAGATTTTTGTGCTGCATTGGCAGTTCTTCCTCCGGCTTTTGTAGCAACTTTCATTCCGAGATACCCACAAAGACCAGAAAAGAATCCACCGGTTAAAAATGCAACAGGTACAAATGCATTTTGTAGTTTTAAATAAGCCAAGATCATTAATAAAATAAAGATGCCTACAAATGTTTTGGCGACAGTACTATATTCTGCCTTCAAATAAGTGTCTGCGGTTCTTTGTATTCGATGTGCCCATTTTTTAATTTCTGAGCTACCTTCCTCTTGGTTCAAAAGCCAATTATAAAGAAGACCTGCAGTAAGCAGTGCTAAAAAAGAAGCAATTGGTACTGACCAATATACTCCATCTGAAAATAAGTGTTCCATAGTTATTCATTTTTAGTTTGATTATTTCTATTATTTAAATAAACCTGAAGCATTGCTCCAGGACTGCCCCGATTAGGGCTTCTTGTTTGATTCATACGTTTGCCTCCTTTTAGTTTTAAATTATTTTTACTTATTTTAGTTATTTATAATGTTTTATTTAATTTTTTTCACCGTGTTTAAAAAAGTATGGAACCACGTCTTTTTTTGAATTTCAAAAAAATAACGAGATTCACTCGTTTTTTTACGACGGCAAAAACCGTACTGTAAAAGAACTTGTGAAGTTATAAAACAAGTGATCGCCATGGTCAACTGAATTCGAAACATTTTTTTGAAAAAGTCGAATTCTTTTGACAAGTGATCAACTCTGGATTAGAAAAGTCTCTGTAGAGTTTTTTCGCTTGAAAAAAGCTCTCGTTCTTTCACAATAAAATAAATCAATCGGTTATCGAAGTCGGAACGTTGGCATGGGGAACAGCGTCCCGATTTCGATATGCATTCATTAACTAAAAATAGCGAATTATGGAGAATTTTTGGAGTAGCGAAAAGATGACATTTGTGATTAGAAGATGTCTTTTTATGACATCCTTTGCCGTGGCATTAATGTTTATATTGGCAAAAGGATTACCTATGATTTTAGGTTAGTGCGAGGTTTATTAACTAGGTGAAAGCCGGAGGGAATGTGATGTGTATTCGTTGCATTCCCTTTTATTTTTTGTATATTTCAGTCGATGATCATAGCAGGAATCGACGAAGCCGGACGAGGGGCCCTGGCAGGGCCAGTGGTGGCCGCAGCAGTGGTGTTGCCCGATCTTTTTCCACGAGACACGTTGGATGATTCAAAAAAACTTTCGGATAAAAAACGTCGTACAGCATGCGATTTGATTCGTCGAAGTTGTGATTGGGGAGTTGGGATTGTCCCGGCGGAAGAAGTCGATGAAATCGGAATCAAACGCGCCACGCGAAAAGCGATGTGGGAAGCGATTCAGCAGCTCCGATTTCGTCCTGAAAAATTACAGGTGGACGGACGCGACGGGTTTTTGTTCCCGATTCCGTCGGAGGATTTTGTGCACGGAGATGTTCATATTTCAGAAATTTCTGCTGCGTCGATCGTGGCAAAAGTTGTGCGCGATGATTTGATGATTGATTTTGGGCGGCAGTTTCCCGCGTTCGATTTTGTTCGAAATAAAGGGTACGGCAGCGAGTTTCACCTGCGACTTTTGGAGCAGCGAAAATTTACGCCCGAGCACCGCAAAACCTACGAACCGCTTCGCACGCATCTGGTGCAGCCGCGACTTTTTTCAGATTTTTAAAAAAACAAAATTGCGCTCGCGATTTTTCAAGATTTTTTTATCGTGATCCGCTGAGTATTTTTTATCGTCGTTGTCCAAAACTGCGTCGTCGATTATTTCCAGAAAATTGTGAACGTCGGTGCTGTGGTTTTCTTGAAGATTTTGGCGTCATTCCCAGCGGCGCAACTTTCATGTGAAATGGATGTTCGTCGATCACGGGGATTTTTTTGTCGATCAATTTGTGAATATCGCGGAGATATTTTTGTTCGTCTCGATCGCAAAAAGACAGCGCAATTCCGCTTTTTTCCGCGCGCCCGGTTCGTCCGATTCGGTGGATGTAGGTTTCTGGTTCGTTGGGAATTTCAAAATTAATCACGTGCGAAAGTTCGTTGATGTCGATTCCGCGGGCAGCGATGTCAGTTGCGACAAGCACGCGCGTTTTTTTGTCTTTGAAATTTTTCAACGCTTTTTGTCGCGCATTTTGTGATTTATTTCCGTGGATCGCCTCGGCGTTGACACCGGATTGATTGATAAATTTTGTAATTTTATCGGCTCCGTGTTTTGTTCGCACAAAAATTAACGCAGACGGAATTTCGTCATTTTTCAAAACGTGCGTCAACAGCGATTTTTTGTCTCCTTTTTCCACCATGTACAGGTGCTGCGTGACCGTGTCGGCCGTCGAAGAAACTGGAGAAATTTCGATTCGTTCCGGATTTGTCAGAAGTTTTTCCGCGAGATTCGTGATGACGGGCGGCATCGTCGCTGAAAAAAACAGCGTTTGTCGTCGCGGGGGAAGTTTGGCGATTATTTTTTTCACGTCGTGAATAAATCCCATGTCGAGCATTCGGTCCGCTTCGTCGAGCGTGAAAATTTTCAAATCGCTCAAATTTACAAATCCCGGATTCATCAAATCCAACAATCGTCCGGGCGTTGCCACCAAAATATCGACACCCGCTTTGAGTTTTCGAACTTGTGCGTGCTGCCTGACGCCGCCAAAAATAACCGTGTGGCGGAGATTTGTTCCTTTTCCGTACGCCGCAAAACTTTCATCAATTTGAATCGCGAGTTCGCGAGTGGGAGTGATGATCAGTGTTTTTATGCCTTTTGGCCAGCGTCCGATTTTTCGATTTTCGTGTAAAATTTGCAAAATGGGCATCGCGAATGCAGCGGTTTTTCCCGTTCCAGTTTGCGCGCATCCGAGCAAATCGCGTCCCTGTAGAATTATTGGAATTGCTTGTGCCTGAATTGGCGTGGGCGCAGTGTATCCCTTGGTTTTGATTGCCAGAAGAATTGGAGTGATGAGATTGAGATTTTCGAATGTCATGAGAGAAACTTTTTTCGCGTTCAAATCGACGCGGGGCGGAGAGTAGCGTGTCTCGAAAAAAAAAGCTATTTTATTTTTTTAAAACAATTTTTCTAAAAAGACAAGTAGTGGTTTCTTGTAGATTTTATGCGTGTTTTCAAAAAAATGAGACAGGAAATTTTCTTTTCGCTACACTGCCCGAGATGGAATTTAAATTTTCTGCAGCAGCACAGCGTGCGATTGAGTTGATCGACAATCCGAACAAAAATTTATTTATCACCGGAAAAGCTGGAACGGGAAAATCGACGCTGCTGGAGCACGTTCGCACGAACGCGAACAAAAAAATGATCGTGCTCGCGCCCACGGGCGTGGCGGCGATCAACGTGCGCGGGGAGACGATTCATTCTTTTTTCAAACTCAAACCGGGATTCGAGCGCGACGAGGCGACAAACATGCGGATTGACGACAAAAAACGAAAAATGTACACCACGATCAAAACCATTTTGATCGATGAAATCTCGATGGTGCGTGCAGATTTACTCGATGCGGTGGATATTTTTCTTCGACGAGTCAGGAGAAATGACGAACCGTTTGGCGGCGTGCAGATGATTTTTTTCGGCGATTTGTTTCAGCTCCCGCCGGTCGTCACCAGCACCGATCGGGCAAAATTTTATTCAGAATATTCGTCGCCGTATTTTTTTTCCGCAGACGTTTTTCAATCTCGAAATTTGTTGATCGAACCGTTTCATCTCGAACGAATTGAGCTGGATGAAATTTATCGCCAAACCGATGAAAATTTTATCGATGTTTTGAACGCCGTGCGAAATAATTCAATGGAGCAGAAACATTTGGATATTCTGAATTCCCGAGTGGATGAGGAATTCGTTCCCCAAGAAGATTTATCGTATATTCATCTCGTGACGACGAACGCGACGGCAAATGAAATAAATTTACAAAAACTGGCGCAGATCGGAAAACCAGAAATAAATTTCGATGCAAAAAAGACGGGGAAAATTGCGAAAAATTTGCAGCCAAATGATCCACAAATTGTCGTAAAAGTGGGGGCGCAGGTGATGTTTATTCAGAACGATTCCAAACGTCGCTGGGTCAACGGAACGCTCGGCGTGGTGCGGAGTTGTGTGGATCGATACAACGAAGAAACGGATAAAATGGAAACGATTTTGCTCGTAAAAATACACGACGGTGATTTGGTCGAGGTTTTGCCGCACAAATGGGAAATTTCAAAATACAAATTTCAAAACGGAAACTTTGTTCGGGAACAAATCGGCTCGTTCAGCCAAATGCCGCTCAAGCTCGCGTGGGCGATCACGATTCACAAAAGTCAGGGAAAATCGTTCGACAACGTGGTGATCGATTTGGGGTGGGGAAGTTTCGCGCACGGGCAAACGTACGTTGCGCTGAGTCGGTGCACGAGTTTGTCGGGATTGGTTTTGAAAAAAAATCTCAAACCATCGGACGTGATTGTGGACGCGTGCGTGCAACAGTTTGCCGACGGAGAAATTTAATTTCAAATGAAATATTTTGCTGTTCAGTTTTGATTTTTTTCAATAATATTATTCAGAATGTTGTTCTGCAAAAATATTACAAAATCATTTGGGGCGCAGCTTTTATTTTCCGCTGCAGATTTCCAGCTCAATTCTGGCGAACGCCTGGGAATGGTCGGGCGGAACGGAGTGGGAAAATCAACGCTGTTTCGCGTGATTTTGGGCGAAGACACGATCGATGACGGTGAAATTTCTTTTCCAGAAAATTATAAAATCGGCGCGCTCGATCAACATTTGGTTTTTTCCCAAAAAACAATTCTCGACGAAGTGGCGCAGAGTTTGCCGGCAGAACAAAAACACGATCGCTGGAAAGCCGAAAAACTTTTGTCGGGATTGGGATTTTCCGTGGCGGATTTTTCAAAATCGCCAGACACGTTTTCCGGTGGATTTCAGATTCGGGTAAAATTGGCAGAATTGTTGCTCTCCGAACCGAATTTGTTGCTGCTCGATGAACCGACAAATTATTTGGACATCGTGGCGATTCGGTGGCTGGAACGGTTTTTGCGATCGTGGAAAAACGAGATTATTTGCATTTCGCACGATCAATCTTTTCTCGAAAAAATTAGTACGCACACGCTCGCCGTGCACCGGAAAAAATTCAAAAAAATAAAAGGATCGCCGGCACACTGTTTCCAACAAATTCAAAAAGAAGAAGAACTCCACGAGCGGACGCGCGCAAATCAGGAAAAAGAAGAACAGAAACAAAAGAAATTTATTCGCGAGTTTCGGGCGGGCGCGCGGTCGGCGGGACTTGTGCAGTCGCGGATCAAAATGCTCGAAAAACGGAAATCACTTGATGCACTTTCTTCGTTGGCGCCGATTCGATTTCAGTTTGCGGCGTCCAGTTTTACCGGCGCAAAAATTGTTGATGCGCACAATATTTCGTTCGGGTACGAGCGCGACACGGATCTTTTGAAAAATCTCAATTTTGAAATTTTGCCCGGAGAAAGAATTGGAATCGTTGGCGCGAACGGAAAAGGAAAATCAACACTTTTGAAAATTTTGAATGCGGAATTTCCACTCAAAACCGGAACGCTCAAAGTTCACCAAAATGCGGAAATCGGGTACATGGGACAATCCAACATCGAGCGGCTCGATCCGACAAAAAATATTCTGGAAGAATTTCAATCAGTTCCCGGAATCAGCGAACAAATGGCGCGAAATGTTGCGGGAAATTTACTTTTTTCGGACAGTCTCGCGTACAAACAGATAAAAATTTTATCCGGCGGAGAAAAAGCGCGCGTGAATTTGGGGAAAATATTTCTGACGCCGGTCAATTTTCTCCTGCTCGACGAGCCGACAAATCATCTGGATTACGAGTCGATCGAATCTTTTATTTCTGCGGCACAAAAGTTTCCGGGAGCGATGATTTTTGTTTCGCACAACGAATCTTTTCTCCGGACGGTGGCGCAAAAACTTATCGTTTTTGATGGCGATTCGGTCTTTTTTTATCCGCACAATTACGAAACATTTCTCCAGGAAAAAGGATTTCAATCAGAACAAGAACCAGACGCAAATTCTGTATCGCCAGTAATTTCCAAAAATCACAAAAATTTGCGTGAAAATAAAAAAGAACGCGATCGACTTTTACGACCGCTCAAACGGAAATTTGAAAAAATCGAAGAAAAAATTTTACAACTGGAAGATTCTCAAAAGAAAAATGTCGAACAATTCAAAATCGCCGAGAGGCAGGGAAATCGATTAAAAATGGACACGCTGGGAATTCAGTACCAAAATTTCCACCAAAAACTGGAAACATGCTGGGAAGAATGGAACGCGGTCGCGGAAGAACTTCAGAAAATAGAAGATTTGATTTCTTCAGGATTCGAATAAATTTAAAAAAATCAGGACGAGGCTGATGTTTCTAAAATTAGCGAAGGATTCAGCTCTATTTTCAAAAACTCCAGTCGAAAGTCATCTGAGCATCACTGTCAGTGTTGTATTGATTCGAGTAAGGAGAGTAAGTTGTAATAGCAACAGAGTCATCTGTGAAGTTCAAGAAGAGTAGATAACTTCCCTCAGTCAAAGAAGAATAAGATTGATAATTGGTTAATATTTGATGCACTGGGCTACCATCCGCGTGAGTTGATTCTCTTGTGGCGGCTCCGTCTGTAGTAGTACTATCGTGCCCAGAGATGACAAAGGCTACATTGTTATTTGGATACACTAACTTTGTCCACAAATCATCGCCGTCATTTACGTCCTCTCCCAATCCATAACCATTACTTGCGGCGTGGTTCATTCCGTCTGAAAGCAAGTCTCCATCGATGTTGATATATGCATGAGTTAGGATCATAACTTTCTTATCTGAATTGGCTTGAATCACTCCATTTGCCCACGCGACTACTGCGTCTCGGGGACCAAACTCAAGTGACATTATCAACAATTGCTCATCTCCTACATCCAAAATGTGGTAGGTGTTATCACTATTTCCATCATAAGCGCCACCATAACTTGACATACCGCTAAATGTTGAAAGTGGGAAATAGCTGTTCAGCATGGTGTTATTCCTTGGGTCATTTTTTGCGTAATCATGATTACCAGGAAGTGTGGAGTAGTTGATCCCTGCGGCTCCGAGTTGCCCCAGTTCATCTTGTATGAATTCCCACTCGGTTAAATCTTCATCCCATTCTGCAACTATATCTCCCACATGACCAACAAAACGGATGTCCTCGGTGTTTTTATTGTCTATCAACCAATTAATATTACTGGTGATGGCTGACCGTTTCCAGTTAACGAGACTTTGTGTGTCTGGAAAGATGGCGACATTAAAATCTATGTCCCAAATGGCGTAAAGGGTGATATCTGACTCATCCATGGTAATGGTCTCTCCCACTTGATATGTTATACCACTTCCATCTGCAGCAGTGTTCCAACTCTCAATGGTGCGTCCGTCCTTTACCAAATTTTCGGCATTCAGTATCGTCACGTCACTATCTGTTTCGTAGTCATTACTATCAATGGGCACGGTTCCTCCGGTATTCCCATTTCCATCGTAGGTGATATGATATGTTCCAGATTCTTCTTCTACCGTTTCTGCTGCTCCAATGCGACGTATTGCTCGCGTTCGATAATATGCAGTTTTGTTCCTGGTCTCAGGAGTATCGGGATTTCCACTAAATGTTCTTCGGATGGCTTGTGTGGCATCTACTTCAGATGAGCTCCAATACCCATTCTCTACAAACCCGCCCACTCCTTCCAGATGCAAATTCATATACATCAATCCTAATTCGTCTTGTGAAGGCAAGAACCAATCGGAATATCCGTTAACTTCGTAATTGTATGCTAATCCAATTGCGCTGGTGTCAGAAGGAGCGGTGTCATCAACAATGGTGTTGGTATTGGAGAAACCAGTACCAATCGCTGTGTCTGTTCCTCCGATCAAGGTGGAAGTTTCACTCCACCATTTTTTGATCGTTCCCTGATCGACAGGAGCTGCCTCTAGGTATCTCCAGCCATCAGTTTCATAATTGGGATTGACGTAGAAAATAAACCCACCAGCGGGGCCTGTGTCCCTCAACGCATACTCACTCACAGTAAACCCATTCGCCAAATTTCCACTTTCTGTATCAGGATTTGTTACTACAACATTCCAATCTCCGACAGCGGTCAATATTATATCACACAATCCTCCTGTGATGGAAGTACTATCAACAACGGTAAATCCAGAACAGGTTACATCTGATTGTCCTGTTTTAGTCAGCTTCACTGTGGCACCGGAAACAAATCCTGTTCCAGCAATGGTCAGGGGATCAGGGCTCGCTCCAGTATTTGGATTGATTGTTGTCACTGTTATGGGGGAACTGTCAGTGAATGTCTCTGCTAACGATCCATCAACTTGTCCCTTAAAAAATTTTTTAAGTATTATATCCCAATAATTTATTCCCCAGGTTGCCGTTTTTTCGGTGTTGATTGTATTAAGGTCATTAGTTGATCGTCGCGTAGTAGATGTATTTGGCGTTGTGGTTGTCGCGATAGTTTGTCCGATTGAGTAGGTTTTTGTGTCAGAATTCCAGTATAGCCGTCGTGGTTCGATTTGGTTTGAGCTTTTAAGTGTATCGAGTTCAGCCGTGGTTACCATTGATTCGGTTGGAGCCGTCAATATTTGTAACGTGTCTGTTGCAATAGCTTTTTTATATATCTTTAAATCAGTATCCCAATAGTTATACCCGATCGTAAGTCCATCAGTTGCCTCAAGTGTTAATAATTCGGAGGTACTTAATCGAGTTCCTATTGCGAAAGCATTTATTGAAAAAATGCTTAAAAGCGATACCAACAGAATAAAACTGTAAACTTTTTGAAAAGAAAAATTTATATACATTAATCCTTAAATTTATATTATTTTTTTTCACTTTAACGAATTTATCTATTTTTATAAAATTCTTAAAAAGGAATTTCATTCCTGTCTGGAAAAATATAAAAAGAGACTGCTATTTTTCGAATCCAACGGAGTTCAAATCTATGTTCATTTAATTTCAAAAAAACAGACACAAGGTCTGTATTTTTCAAATTGGCTGGGGCGGAGGGATTACTCACTTCGCTCGTGGCTGCGCATCGAACCCTGGATTTGGGTTCAAATTCTTCACAAATAAATTTAAAAAAATCGGGACGAGCCCGAGATTTCTAAAATTGGCTGGGGCGGAGGGATTCGAACCCCCGAATGCCGGAACCAAAATCCGGTGCCTTACCACTTGGCGACGCCCCATCGTCGGAATTTCCTCGGCCGTTCCATTTTTTTCAAAGAAAAAAAATTTCACGACTCCGGCAATTCCTCCTCTCCTCGCAAAACACATTTTAACTTTTGTTTTGGGAATTTTGCTCGGGGAAGTTTTTTTCAGAATTTCCTCGGCCGTTCCATTTTTTTCGAAGAAAAAAAGTTCCACGACTCCGGCAATTCCTCCTCTCCTCGCAAAACACATTTTAACTTTCGTTTTGGGAATTTTGCTCGGGGAAGTTTTTTTCAGAATTTCCTCGGCCGTTCCATTTTTTTCAAAGAAAAAAGTTTCACGACTCCGGGAATTTTGCTTGGTTTTTTTCGAAATTTCAAAAAGAGCGACTGGATTGTATTTTTTTCAAAACCGAAATCAAGTTTTTGACGCGTCGAATTTTTCGATCACGGTTTCCAAAACTTTCACGGCGTGTTCCATCACCGTGCGAAAGTTGTTTTCAAAATCGAGACAGGCGCTGTTGTCGGCTTTGTCCGACACGATTTTGATCGCGGCGCAGGGAATTTTGAATTTTCGTGCAGCGTGCGCCACCGCCGCGCATTCCATTTCACAAATTGTCCCGCCGCGAGCGGCGAGTTCGGATTTTTTTTCTGCAGAATGAATGAACTGATCGCCGGACAAAATTTTTCCCGGTTTCGTGTTTTCCACCTCAAAAAATTGCAGCGGCAGCGTTTCGTTCAAATCCGTTCCGGAAAATTCCGCGGGAATGTACCCGTCGTGCTGCGCAGTTTCTCGTCCGATCACGATGTCGCCAATTTCCAAATTTTCCGCCAGCGCGCCGACGACACCGGAGCTGATCACGAGCGAAATTTCAGAAAAAGTCGCGAGCAAATCGGTCGTCGCGATCGCGGAATTCACTTTTCCCGCGCCACATTCGCAGACAATTGTTTTCTCATTTCCGCGGAGATTGAGTCGCGGGTGGGCGATCGGTTGCAAACTGAATTTTTCCACAAAAACTGCGGATTCTGCGGACATCGCCGTGATAATTGCAATCATCAAAAATGGAGGAGAGAAAATATTTCGTGCGGTTCCAAATTTTTTCGTCCGGCGAGCGCATCGAGTTCGATCAAAACACCGATTCCCGAAATTTCTGCGCCGGAATTTTTCACCAGTTTCCCCGCCGCGGCGAGTGTTCCACCGGTCGCGAGAACGTCGTCGATCAAAAACACGCGATCCGTTTTTTCAAAACTATTTTCCTGAATTTCCAAACACGATTCGCCGTACTCGAGTAAAAATTTTTCGCTCTGTGTTTTTCCGGGAAGTTTCCCTTTTTTTCGAATCATCACGAATGGCAAATTTGCCGCCTGCGCGAGTGCCGCACCAAAAATAAATCCGCGTGCGTCGATGCTCGCGATCGTGGTGGCGCCATTCTTTTGAGCTGCTTTTCGGAATTCTTCTGTCGCGGCGCGGAATGCGGCGGGATTTTTCAACAGCGGCGAAATGTCGCGAAATAAAATTCCTGGTTTGGGAAAATCAGGAATCGTGCCGATAAAATTTTCAAAATTCATCACGAGAAATAATACCACCAAATTTTTCTCTGCAAATTTGTTTTTTTTCCCGATGAAATCGGGTACATTTTACTCGATGGATTTTATAAAAATTTCGCTCGAGCCGGATGACGGAGTCGCGCAAATTTTAAAAGTTCTTTCTCGCGCAGAACACGACAAAATTGTGTTTTTGTGCGGCCGGAATTCTGGCGTTTTTGCCGATCGATCTGTTGTCAAAAAATTTGCAGAAACCGCAGAAAAATGTGGGAAAAAAATTATTTTCATCACATCGCATCGGTTTGTCTGTCGGCTTTTGAAAATGAGCGAATTTGAAACGTACGAACATTTGCCCGAAGAATTTGTTTCAGAAAATCCGCTGACGATCGCACAATTTTTATCCGGTGAAAATTTTTCCACGACGAAAAAATCGCACTGTTCCGAAAAACCAAAAGTGGATTTTTCACCTCATTTTCAAACGCACGAGATTTCTCGCACGCCGTTTTTCAAAAAATGGCGCAGCTCGATGTTTTTTTTGTTTCTCATTTTAGTTGCGGCGATCGGTGGCATTTGGTGGTGGAGCCAGCCGCGCGCGACGATCGTGGTCAAACCGCGCATTTCCGCAGAACCCGTGATCCAAAATGTGCTGATTGTTTTTCCGGACGCAAAAATTCCAGAACGAGATTCTGAGTTGCCGCAAATCCAGGGGATTTTTGTTGAAACCGAAGTCGTGGGAACCGAAACTTTTCCCGCGAGCGGGCGAAAATACGACATCACAAACGCGCGCGGACGCGTGACACTTTTCAACGAAATGCGTGTTCCAAAACGGCTTGTTCCGTCCCGGCTGTCCGATGCGGACGGTTCGATTTTTCGGTTTTTGTCCGAAGTTGTAATTCCGCCGGCGACCGATTCTGGACCGGGGACGCTCGAAGTTTCCGTCGTGGCGGACGAATTTGACGAACACGATTTTCCGATCGGGACTCGCGGAAATATTTCTGCGGGAACCGAACTTTTTTTCCCGGCACTGCGCGATGAATTGCGTGAACTTTTTTACGCGCGAGCAAATCGTGGCGCGTTTTCTGGCGGTTTGACGGTGACTCATTTTCTCCCGCAGGACGAAGACAAAATTGCCGCGCGGGAATTTCTTACGGAAAGTTTTCGAACGCAGGCGGTGCGACAACTTCAAGACGAAATAAAAAATCGGTCGGCGCGAGAGAAAAAAAAGTACGTTTTTCTCGACGAACCGCATTTGATCCGACCAGTTTTTTCAGAGTACCAATTTCCCGATGAAGTTCTGGGCACCGAAACGCAAACGTTCGAGGTTTCTGGAAAATTAAATCTGTACGGAATTGTGTTTGATCAGGACATGATTGCGGAGGTTTTGCTCGGAAAATTAAAAGCAAAATTGGACGAACGGCAGCGACTCGTGCAGATCGATAATAATTCTGCGGAATATCAGGTGCTCGAGTTTGAAAAGTTGGAAGAACAGGGCTGGATCAAACTTTCCGTCAAAATGACCGGAGTTAAAACGCTGGATTTGCAGTCGACGGATCCGGAGGAACGCCGCTGGCGACAGAATTTGCAAAAACAATTGTCGGGACTTTCGACCGAATCTGCGCACTCGATTTTGCTCAATATTCCAGAAATCGAACAGGTTCGCGATGTCACCCTTTTTCCGTGGTGGCGAAAAACACTGCCCTCGAATTTCGAAAAAATTGAACTGACGACGATTTCCCGATGAAAATTCGTTGAAAAATTTAAAAAAAACTGGTACCACTGATTTGATAAAAAATGAAAAAAATTGGGATTTTGGGACTCGGGTATGTGGGATTTCCGTTAGCGTGCGCCGTGGCGAAAAATTCAAAATACGAAGTTGTCGGATTTGATCCCGATTCCAAAAAAATTCAGCAAATAAAATTCAGAATTTCTCCGATCGAAGACGCGCAGGCTGAAAAAGATTTCAAATCGGTTTCGTTTGAAGTTGCAGCGGATGATTCGATTTTGAAAAACTGCGAAATTTTTCTGATCTGCGTTCCGACGCCGGTCGACGACGACCACAACCCGAATCTTTTTCCCGTGAAAAGTGCGACCGAGACGGCGGCGAAATTTCTTCAAAAAAATGGAATCGTTGTCATCGAATCGACGGTCAATCCGGGAGTTTGCGACGAAGTGGTGATTCCGATTCTCGAAGAAAAAACCGGGAAAAAAGTTGGCGAATTTTTCAACGTGGCGCACTGCCCCGAGCGAATCAATCCCGGCGATCCAAAATGGAATGTGCACAATATTCCACGAAATATCGGAGCGACAACTCCGGAGGCGTGCAAAAAAATAGCGGATTTTTATCGAAGTTTTCTTTCTGGTGAAGTCAACGAAATGAGTTCTCTGCGCGTGGCGGAGGCAACCAAAATTGTCGAAAATACTTTTCGTGACATCAACATCGCGTACGTCAACGAACTGGCGCAATCTTTTGACACGCTCGGCATCGATCTGGTCGAAGTTTTGTCTGGCGCGAGCAACAAACCGTTCGCGTTTTTGCCGCATTTTCCGAGCTGCGGAGTGGGCGGACACTGCATTCCCGTCGATCCGTATTATTTAATTCGGCGCGCCGATCGCAGCGGATTTAATCATCGATTTTTAAAAATTGCGCGCGAAATCAACAATTCGATGCCGCGGTACACCGTGGAAAAATTGGAAAAAGTTTTGGCGGAACAACGAAAAATTTTGTCGGATGTGCGAATCGGGATTTTGGGATTGTCGTACAAAAAAAATATTTCCGATCTGCGGGAAAGTCCGTCGCTCCGAATTTTAAAAATCCTGCGCGAGCGCGGCGTGGAACCGGAGATTTTTGATCCGTACGTTTTGGAAAATTCCACCTGCGAGTCGTTGTCAGAAGTTTTGAAAAAAATCGACGTGGCGGTGATCGCCACCGATCACGATGAATTTCGAAATCTTGAAGTTTCAGATTTTCTCGACGCGGGAGTGACGACCGTGATCGATGGAAAAAATATTTTTTCGCCGGCGGATTTCCGTGGCACTTCTATTTTTTATCGAGGAATTGGCCGTGGTTAATTTAATTATTTCGATTCCGGCACTCAACGAAGAACGCACGATCGCGCGCGTGATCGAGTCGTTGCCGAAAAAAATTCCCGGGGTTGAAAATATTTCCGTGCAGGTGATCGACGACGGGAGCACAGATCGGACGGTAGAATTGGCGAAAAAATCTGGCGCGCACGTTTTTTCGCACGGAGCCAATCTCGGCGTCGGGGCGGCTTTTCACTCAGCAGTGGATCAGGCGCTCGAGTGCGGCGCGGACATTCTCGTCACGATCGACGCGGACGGACAATTTGATTCAAATGACATTTCGCGATTGGTTTCGCCGATTTTGAAAAAAAATGCAGATTTTGTCACCGCCAACCGATTTGCCGAAAAAAAACGACCGAAAAATATGTCGCGCGTAAAATTTTGGGGAAACCAGCGGATGAGTCATTTGATCTCCAAAATTTCTGGGAAAAAAATAAAAGATGCGGCGTGCGGATTTCGTGCGTACGGCCGGGACGCGCTTTTGAATTTGAATCTTTTGGGAAAATTTACGTACACGCAAGAAACGATTTTGGATCTCTGTTTCAAAAATTTTCGACTCGTGCACGTGCCGATTGTCGTCAAATATTTTCCCGAACGAAAATCACGCGTTGTCAGCACCATCCGACGGTACGCCGTGCAGTCGTTTCTCATTATTTTGAAATCGTACCGCGACTACCGACCGATGCGATTTTTCGGGTACACGGGACTGCTCATTTTTCTCGCGGGGATCGCACTCGATATTTTTGTGTTTGTGCATTATTTTCAGGTGGGAACATTTTCGCCGTACAAAGCATTTGGATTTCTCGGCGGACTTTTGAATTTGATCGGAGTTTTGACAGGAATTATGGGACTTTTGGCAGACATGTTGACGCGACAACGACTCACGCAAGAAAAAATTTTGTATCTCCAAAAATCTCGAAAATATGCCAAAAAATGAACGGCAGATTCATGTGATTTTGGGGACAAAAGCGCAGCTCGTAAAAATGGCGCCGGTGATGGCGGAGTTTGATCGACGAAAAATTTCGTACCGATTTATTTTCACAGGACAGCACCAGGAAACGATGGACGCGCTGCGCCAAAACTTCAATCTTCGCGAGCCGGATGTTATTTTGTACTCCGGGCGAGACATCACAAAAATCGGGCAGATGATTTTGTGGGCGTTTCGAATTTTGTGGAAAATTCTCTGGCAGCGAGAAAAAATTTTTGGCGCTGGAACACGAGATGATGTTGTTTTGACGCACGGCGACACTTTTTCAACGCTGCTCGGAGCGCTGGCGGGACGACTCGCTGGAAAACGTGTTGCGCACGTCGAATCGGGGCTGCGATCGTTCCGTTGGTTTCATCCATTTCCGGAAGAAATCACGCGATTGCTGACATTTCGGCTGTCGAATATTTATTTTTGTCCCGGTGCGTGGGCGACGAAAAATCTCAAAAAATATCGCGGAGAAAAAGTGAACACGCAGCACAACACTCTTTTGGACGGAGTGCGGATTGCGGTGAAAGATTCTGCGCCGATTCCGGTAAAAACTCCGAACACAAAATTTGTTCTCTGCTCGGTTCACCGGTTCGAAAATATTTTTCGTAAAAACGTGCTCGAAAAAATCGTGGAACAGATTTTGAAAATTTCAAAAAAATTCCCCATCATGTTTGTGTTGCACCCGCCGACGGAGCAGCAGCTCAAAAAATTTGGTCTCTGGGAAAAACTCAAAACCTGCGAGCGGATCCATCTTTTTCCGCGGCAGAGTTTTTTTGATTTTATCAAAATTTTGAACGCGAGCGAATTTCTCATCACGGACGGCGGGAGCAACCAGGAAGAAAGTTTTTTTCTGGGGAAACCGTGTCTGCTTTTTCGTCACGCGACGGAGCGACAGGAGGGGATTGGAAAAAGCGCGTTTCTCTCCGAACTCGATCCGAAAAAAATTGATGAATTTGTTCAGAATTACGAAAAATTTCAGGGCGAATTTTCAGCAGAAAAAGTTTCTCCGACAGGAATTATTGCAGATTTTCTCACAAAAAAATGAAAAAAATTTCAATTGTGACGCCGGTATTCAACGAAGAAAAAAATATAGTACGTTATTTCGATGCGCTTAATAAAATCAAATATCCTCGAGATAATTTCGAGTTGATAATTGTAAATGATGGATCAGCTGATAATAGTTTGAAAATTCTTGAACAAGAAAAAGAAAAATCAAATGTATCAGTGCAAATAATTAATTTTACAAAAAACAAGGGATGGATTATCGCGAGAGAAACCGGGGCGCGTGAGGCAAAATATGAAAATTTACTGTTTTTTGACTGCAAATGTGAAATTTTTCCGGATGCGTTGGACGAGTTAGTAAAATTAAATTATCAGCCCATAAATGGAAATTCAGTACAAAAAGAAGACAGTGTCTTTGATATATTTTTCCTTTTAATCCGGCGTGTTCTTTATAAAAATCAGTGTACATCGTCTTTTGATGATTTTTTAATAACGAAAAAGAATTTTGATTCTTCAGCAAAAGGAACAACTATCTTTTTTTGTGATAAAACGCTTTTTTTGGAATCATTGCCGCAGAATAAAACAAATAAAGCGACCTCTGACGATATTAAATTATTGAGAAATGTTTTGGAAAAGAAGGAAATTTTAAAAACCTCAAAAGTAAAAGTATTTTATAACACCCGAAAAACGGTAAAAGACAATATTAAACATCTTATGACGAGAGGGCCTCGTTTTGTAGATTATTATTATAAATGGGGACAACGATATTTTTGGCCAATGAATTTTGGTCTTGGTTGTTTTTTACTCATTATTTTTCTCCTCATCGCACAGATATATTTATTTGAAATGGTTTCGATTTTGATTCTTTCAAATATTATGATCGCTCTTTATTTGGCGAGAAATATAAAAGATTTTTTGATTGTTTTTTTACTTTTTCCGGTGGTAAGCATTGTTTTTTTGATTGGAATTATAAAAGGGTTGTTTATTAAATTTCTTCACTTATAAAAGGTACATGATGCAAAAAGTTCTCGTCACTGGTGGCGCTGGATTTGTTGGTTTCCATCTCTGCAAAAAACTTTTATCTCTTGGGAAGCAGGTTTTCTGTCTCGATAATCTGTATACGGGTTCTCAAGATAATATTGCTGAATTTCAGGGAGATAAGAATTTTGAATTTATCGAACATGATATTTGTAACCCGATTTTTTTGGAAGTGGATGAAATTTATAACTTGGCATGTCCTGCGTCGCCAGTGCATTATCAGCGTTCGCCGATTGCAACGACAAAAACATGTACTGTGGGGGTTTTAAATATGTTGGAATTGGCGAAAAAAGCAGGCGCAAAATTATTGCAGGCTTCTACTTCTGAAGTGTATGGAAATCCTTTTGTGCATCCACAACCGGAATCTTACTGGGGAAATGTAAATCCGGTCGGAATTAGATCCTGTTATGACGAAGGAAAACGATGTGCAGAAACTTTTATTATGGATTATCACCGGCAGTATGATTTGCCGATAAAAATTGTGAGAATTTTTAATACGTACGGTCCAAAAATGCTTCCGGATGATGGACGTGTTATTTCTAATTTTATCGTTCAAGCATTAAAAAATGATCCGTTAACTATTTACGGTGATGGGATTCAAACCAGATCGTTTCAATTTGTGGATGATCTCGTCGACGGTATGATAAAAATGATGGAGCAAGATCATTTTATTGGACCTGTGAATTTAGGAAATCCTGATGAATTTACGATTGAAGAATTGGCACGGGAGGTTCTAAAACTTATTCCAGAATCAACGAGTAAAATTGTTTACAAAGACTTGCCAGAAGATGATCCGCTTCAAAGAAAACCAGACATTTCACTCGCTCAAAAAGAATTGAATTGGAAACCTCAAATTAAACTTGAGCAAGGTTTGAAAAATACGATAGAGTATTTTCGACAAAAAATTTAATTGCCATAAAATATGAAAATATCCATGATTGGTGTGGGCTACGTAGGGCTTGTGAGCGGAACTTGTTTTGCCGAACTGGGGAATGATGTTTTGTGTTGCGATATTGATGAACGAAAAATTGATATGCTTGAAAAGGGAGAAATCCCTATTTACGAACCAGGACTGCAAGAAATGGTCCACCGCAATGTTCAAGAAAAACGAATTCATTTTTCCACGGATCTAAAAAAAGCAGTTGATTTTGGTGATCTTATCTTTATCGCCGTGGGGACACCCGCCAAAGATTTTGGACAATCTGATTTGAAATATGTTTATAGTGTTGCCAAAACGATTGGAGAACACTTGGATAAAGATCGAAAAATAATCGTTAATAAATCAACGGTTCCAGTGGGTACGGCACAAGAGGTTACAAAAATAATTTCAGATGAATTGAAAAAAAGAAATGTTTCGTACGAATTCTCGGTTGTTTCCAATCCAGAATTTTTGAAAGAAGGTGATGCCATCGATGATTCGCTTCGTCCTGATCGAGTTGTTATTGGTGCTAATGAAGATTGGGCACAAAAAGTTATGACAGAGCTGTATCAGCCTATTACCAAAAATGGACATCCTATTTTTCTTATGGACACTGCATCTTCTGAAATGTCCAAATATGCAGCAAATGGAATGCTTGCTACAAAAATTTCATTTATCAACCAAATTGCCAATCTTTGTGAAATAGTTGGAGCTGATGTCGAAGAAGTGAGAAAAGCTATCTGTGCAGACAAAAGAATCGGAAATTATTTTTTGTATCCAGGGGTTGGTTATGGAGGTAGCTGTTTTCCAAAAGATGTTCAAGCATTAGCTGCTCTTGGAAAAAAATATGGATATCTCGCACATTTGGTCGAAGCAACGGAGACCACGAATGAACAGCAAAAAGAAGTTCTTGCGAATAAAGTGATTAAAGAAATGGGTGATATTGATGGCAAAAAAATCGCCATCTGGGGGCTTTCTTTCAAACCCAAAACAGATGATATGAGGTGTGCGCCTGCGATTAATATTATTGAAAAATTATTGGCAAAAGGCGCGAAGATAACGGCGTATGATCCAGTCGCAATGGAGAATGCAAAGAAAATTTTTAATAGTCGGATTTGTTTTGTGGATGAAATGTATGATTGTCTGGATGATGCCGAAGCTTTAATTATCATTACCGAATGGTCTCAATTTCGGGAGCCAGATTTTTCCAAAATAAAATCGAAACTGAAGTTTCCGCGAATTTTTGATGGAAGAAATATTTATTCTCCAGAAAGAATGAAGGAATATGGATTTAATTATATTAGTATTGGGCGAGGGGGAGGTGTTTTTTAATTTTTCATTATGCAAAAAAGAATAAAAGAAATAATTCGTGGTAATAAAGTATTATTACAATGTATGAATTGTGTGAGTTATTTTATTAGAAAGCATTCGTTTGTTTCTTCACAAAAATATTGGTGCAATCGATACAAAAAAAAAGGGAATTCTGGTTGTGGCTCATATGGGCCGGTAGCTGAATTTAAGGCTCGCATAATGAATGATTTTATTGTGAAAAATAACGTACATTCTGTTATTGAGTTTGGGTGTGGGGATGGGAACCAATTATCTCTTTTGAAAATTCCAAAATACATTGGGTTAGACATATCCCCGGATGCACTCAATTGTTGTAAGCTTCGATTTAAAAAAGATCCCGAAAAATCCTTTTTTCTTTATGGCTCGGAATATTTTTTGGAAAACCGACATGATTTTTTTGCTGATGCAGCTTTTTCAATAGATGTTGTTTATCATCTCACTGAAACAGCGGTTTTTGATCAATATCTTGTCGATCTTTTTTCTAGTGCCGATAAATGGGTTCTTATTTATGCAGCGGATACTTGTAAAAATCATCGTTTTCAGTCTCCACATGTGAAACATCGAAAATTTACGGAGTATATTAAACAAAAATTTCCTCAATGGAAATGTGTGGAAGTTATAAAAGCAGCGATTCCGTTGAAAGAGGATCCAATAAATGGATCTGATGCTGACTTTTTTGTTTACAAAAAGGATAACACTAAAAATGAAGATAAATAAAAAATTGATAAGTAGTATTTTATTAATAATTTTTTCAGGATTTCTCCTTTGGTTTTTTTCTAAAAATATTCAACTACTGGCTCATTTGAGAACTTTTTCATGGGATATTATTTTATTGCTAATGGGGGGGACTATTGGAGTTTTATGGGTGAACGGGCTAACTCTACGTATTTTTGCGAAACCATTTGGTGTAAAAATAGAACAATATTTTTGGCTTTCGGCTGCGACATCTTTTATTAATATGATTACGCCCTTTCGGGGGGGGGCAGGGTTTCGCGCATGGTGGATGAAGAAAAAGTACAAACTTCCCTATGCGGATTTTGTGGCGAGTTTGATGGGAAACTACGTGATTGTTTTTTTCGTTTCTGCTCTCGTGGGTTGTGCGATGTGTATTTGGTTGTGGACGCAGTATGGTATTTTTTCGATTCCAGTGGTTCTACTTTTTACAGGATTTTTGCTCGGAGCTATCTTTCTGTGGTTTTTTCGATATCAGTTTCATGTACAAAACTTTTTTACTCGATATTGGAATCGTGTAGTTTTGGGATGGATTTGTGTTTTAAAACATCCGCGAATCGTTTTTCAATCTAGTTTTTTGGTACTGGTAAATCTTCTATTGGAAGCCATTATTTTGTTTGTGATTTTAGATGCAATGGGAGTGGAGATTGCATTATGGCATACTCTTTTTATCGGTATATTTTTAGTTTTTTCTACATTTTTAAATATTACTCCTGGTGCGTTGGGAATTTCAGAAGCATTTCTTGTTTTTGCGGGAACGATTGTCCATATTTCACCAGAAATTATGTTGTTGGCGGCACTTGTGCGGCGAACAGTTTCAATGATAGTTTTGACAGTGGTGGGGATTCCTGGGAAAATTATACTACTTCGGTCGTTACAGAAGTAACTTGCCATTTATCTTCATTTTGAAATAATCGTCCTGTACTTTCATGAAAAAATTCTTCTCAAAATACGGAGATAAAATTATTGTTTTAGGAGCGTTATTATATTTTTTGGGAAAAGAAATTTTTTTGTTGACGCATGCAGTTAATTTCGCGCCAGATGCTGGTTATCACCTGACACAGATTTCTCACTTCTTTCAGATGCCGGGATTGATTTTGGATTTGCCAAGTAATTATCCAGGATATGCCTATTTTTTGACAGCCATAAATGGAGGATTTTTGTATCATCTTTTATTGGGGAAACTTCTTTTTATTGTGCCTGAAGATCTGGAGGTTCTCAGATTGATCAATGTTTTCTTCGGTATGGGAACGATGATTGTATTTTATTTTTTGGCACAGGAGATTTTGAAAAACAAATGGATGGTGGCTTTTGCAGTCGTTGTGATGACAAATCTTCTTATGTATACTTATTTATTTTCTGTCGTAAATTATGATAATCTCGGGAATTTACTTGGGGTGAGTGCGTTTTATTTTCTTTTTCGATATCTTCGAAAATCGGAATGGGTTTATTTTTTGTGGAGCGTGCTTTTTATGAATTTGACTTTGTGGACTAAATTTTCATTTGCGCCAATTATTTTTATGATTGTGTGTGTTTTTCTTGTGAACGAATGGCGAGAACGAAAAACATTTAAATTTCGATTTCAAAAAGTTTTTTCAACTCGTTCTCATCGTTTTTGTGTGTTTTTATTAGCGAGTGTTGCGATTCTTTTTTCTACTTTTTTTTGGGGGAAGAATATAATTCAACATGGTCAAGTTCAGCCCGGATGCGCTGAACTTTTTAGTCACTCAGAATGTATGCAGCACAATCCGATTTATCGGCGATCTATGACATTGGATGATTCGGCGTTGGAGCGTTCTGCGAATTTATTAGATCGGGTTGGGTTTTTTTCCAAGTGGAGTCAACTCATGGTTAAGCGTACGTTTGGAATGTTTTTGAATTCAAGTGCTAATATGGCAAATTCCTCCTTTCAGCTCGCAACGATAAAAATAATTTTATTACTTGCGACTCTTTTTGGGATTCGATTTTATGATTTCAAAAATAAAAAAATAAACGCGGCCATTTTCTTTGCACTTGGGTATGCGATGTTTGTTCTTTTGTATGTAAATTATTCGAGTTACATCGAAAAGCGTGGTATTATCAATACTGTACAGGAGGGGCGATATCTTTTTTTGGTTTTGCCTCTTTTTGTTATTGTGTTTACGCATTTTCTACTGCGATTTTGGAAAAATAAAAAAATAAAAATTGCGATTGGCGTAGTCGTTGCGTTATTTTTTGTGTGGTGTGAATTTCCGAATTATCTTACAAATTGTAATCGCCAGTTTTTTGAACCAGAACTAAAAGCACAACCGTTTTTTCAAAATTGTGAAATTTTTACTTTGGAACCTGATGAACAACCTTTTTAATTTTTTTTCCCAACAAAAAACATGGCTGTGGATTTTAGGTATGTATTTTTTCATCCAAGTTTTTTACTTTTTTTTCACTTTCCCCCTCCAGACAGCTCCGGATTATGTGTATCATTATACGCAGATTATGAATTTTTTTCTCAATTCAGGGATTTCATTGCCAACAGCTGGTGGTGATTTTTATCCGTATTATCATCCAGTATACTATGTTTCAGGAGCGCAGAACTCGGTTTTGTATCATCTCTTTTTTGGGAAATTATTGCACCTAAATATACTGGGATCGGGAAGTGAGATTCATGAAATTTTCAACACGGAAAAGCTTTTACAAGTGCTTAATATTATTTTAAGTGGTGTGTATTTGGTCTTTTTTTGGAAACTGTGTCAGATTATTTTTAAATCAAAAACAACGCAGCTTCTTGCCTTTGTAGTGCAAACTAATTTGCTGATGTTTTCGTTTCTTGCCGCGACGATCAACTATGACAATTTGGCAAATATATGTGCCGTGGCCGCGACGTATTTTCTTTTCAAAAATATCCGCAATCATCGTGCAATCGATGCAGTGTGGTTCGGTATTTTTTTATGTATTGGCTTTCTGACAAAAATATCTTTATTACCGCTTCTGCTTTTATTGGGAGCGTTTTTTTGTTGGGAAAATCGAAAATTTTTTGGAATACAATTTCGAGAAGTTGTAAGTTGGTTTAAAACAAAATCAAAAAAGTTATGGATCGTTGTACTTTTGTGTATTGGAATTGGGGCAAATATTTTTATGTGGGGGGGGAATGTTTTTCGATACAATACTCCAGTTCCGGGATGTGATATGATTTTTTCTCACGAAATTTGCGCAAAATTTAATCCAATTTATAAAAAAGGTCTTGCAATTCAAGAGTTTCAATCGGAGAAATTAAAAAAAGAAATGACGGTTTTGTCTCCGTTTAAATTTATAGCAACTTGGGCGGATTATTACACACATAAAATTTTCGGAATTTTTTCGTGGCTTTCCTTTTATCCGCCGACCTGGATTTTGAGAGTTTTCCAATTTTTATTTCTTGCAGGAATCGTGTTGGGTTGTCTCCGGTTTCAACGAAAAAATAAACTTTTGAAATACGCATTTTTTATCGCGCTAGCGTACACATTATTTCTTGCTTTTTATGCAAATTACAAAACGTATTTTCAATATGAACATATTCCATGGTACTCATTTATGGGGTGGCAGGGGAGATATCTTTTTCCGGTGATTGCGCTGTGGATTTTTTGGATCGCGGGCGGCTGGATGTCCGTTTTTCCGAAAAAATGGAAAACGTCGGTGGCGATTTTGATCGGATTATTTTTTATCGCGAGTTCGTTTCCGGTGTATTTTTTTACGCCAAAATTAGAACGAATTATTCATTTGCAGAAACTTGAAAAACAGCACACCAAAAAACTTGAGGAAAAATATGGTATTGAAGTTGAGCGCGCAGAGGCGCTGGGAAACTGATTTTTCAAAAAAGAAACGGTGTTTTTTTTTATTGTAAAAACAAAAAAGCCCACGAGGGGCATTTTAATTTTCACTGGAGCGCGTGGCGGGAATCGAACCCGCATCATCGGCTTGGAAGGCCGGGATAATAGCCATTATACGACACGCGCGTCTCCAACGGCAGGAGAATTTTATGAAAAAATTTCGCTGGGTCAACTTTTTTTGGTACGCTCCGCCCGATGTTTGACTTTGGAAAAATTTGGGCGTTTCCCACGGACACGAGTTTTGGGCTTGGCGTGCGGGCTGACGATTTTTCAACGCTTGAGAAATTGGCGAAACTCAAAAAAAGAAAATCGGAACAAAAATTTTCTTTGATGGTTCGTGATTTCGAAATGCTGAAGAACTTTGCAGAAGTGCCAGCAGATTTTCCTGAGAACTTTTTCACCGAAAAACCACGAACAGCGATTTTGAAACCAACACAAAATTTACCAAAATCGAAATTTTGGCCTGAAGATTCTGTCGCGTTTCGTGTCTGCACGATTCCGGAAATTGCGGAAAAAATTTCGTTCCCGATCACCGCGACGAGTGCGAATTTGAGCGGAGATTTGCCGATTTTTTCCACGAAAAAATTACGAGAAAATTTTGGAGATCGTGTGCAGATTTTCGAAAAATTTCCAGAACTTCCGGAACGATCTGCGTCTGAGATTTGGGATTTTACAGAATCACGTCCGAAACGGCTTCGTTGAAAAAGTTGATCACGCCGCCGATCCCCGCGGTGAGTCCGCCGACGATCAGTCCGCCGATCACGAGTCCGCCGGTGATGAGCCACACCGCGCGTCGGTACGGAACGCCGAAAAGCCACGCCACGAGCGAGCCGCTCCAGCCGCCGCTGCCGGGAATCGGGAGTGCGACGAAAAAAATGAGAAAAATATCGCCCCAGATTTCCATTTTTTTGGAATGTTTTTTTCGCGTGCGTGCAAAAACTTTTTGCAATATTCGATCGAAAAATGGAGATCTTTTTGCACAAAATTTCGCGATGATCGGCCAGAGCCAGAGCACGATTGCGACGGAGACGGCGTTGAAAAAAGTTCCCGTAAAAATCGCGACGCCGATCGGCAGTTCGAACGAAAAGTATCCCACGGGAATTGCGAGACGCTGCTCCACGAGTGGCAAAGTTGCCAGCGCTCCCGTTTGTAAAATTTCGATCCACATCGCTGCGAATTCTACTCAATCTTTTTAAAATCGCGAATGTTTTTTGTCCGAATAAAAAAATTGTTCTGTGCTGTTTTAATTTTAAATATTTCTTGAAACAAATTTGAGATCAACCATTGAACAAAAAAAGAAAACACAAATTTGAAAGGTCAATTTAAAATGCAGCTTTTTTGCTTGTCAGGACACAAATTTTGTTCTACGATTTTTTCATCCACGAAGTGTGCACAAGTTTTGTGCAACTTCTCAAAAATTGATCAGAATGTCAGAAAAACTTTTTCACGTGCCAGTGCTCAAAGATGAGATTTTGGCGCTGTTGTTTTTTGACGAAGTTCGCACGGTTTTTGATGGAACGCTCGGATTGGGTGGGCACGCGGAGGCGATTCTTTCCCAATTTCCGCAGATCACGCAGTACGTCGCGTGTGATTTGGATTCGCAGCATTTGGAATTTTCCAAAAAACGGCTTGAAAAATGGGATGAAAAAATAACGTTTCAGCACACAAATTTTTCTCACATTCGAGAAATTTTGGAGCAACTTCAAATCGATCGGCCGCTGGCGATTTTGCTTGATTTGGGGATTTGTTCCAATCACGTCGACGATCCTGCGAAAGGATTTTCCTTCGAAAAAGATGGGCCGCTCTCGATGGCGTTTGACGATTCGCGGGAGGGCGCCGCGGCGAAGTTTTTGAACGCGGGACGCGAGGGACATATTTCAGAAATTTTGAAAACGTACGGCGACGAGCCGCGTGCCAAGTTTTTTGCTCGAAAAATTGTGCAGGCGCGAGAAGAAAAACAATTTGAAACCACAAAAGATTTGAGAGAGCTGATCGAAAAAAACGCTCCTCCCCACCAACGAAAAAAAACGTTGATGCGGATTTTTCAGGCTCTCCGGATCGTGGTGAACGACGAACTCACGGTGTTGCAGGAAACGCTGCAGAGCGCGTTTGAGATTTTGGAATCCGGTGATCGGATCGGCGTGATTTCGTATCACTCGCTTGAAGATCGGATTGTCAAACAGTGTTTTTCCACGGTTTCTCGTCCCACGACGGAAGAAACCGACCTGTCGCTGCACACGGTGGTGGCAGAGCCGACGTTTCGGCTTTTGACGCGAAAACCAATCGCGCCTGGACAATCAGAATTATTGCGAAATCCGCGAAGTCGGAGTGCGCGGTTTCGTGTTTTGGAAAAAATTTAAATGTCCCATATTTTTGCGGCTGCCGTGTCTGCGGAAACTCCCCGAAGTGGGGAGGCGACACTGGCGCTCAAAAAATCTTTTGCGTGGATTTTGCGTGCGGGATTTGCGTTGATCGTGATGCTGGGATTTTGGTATTTGCTGCTGCTCAATTCTGTCGCGACGCGCGGATTTGTGCTCCAAGAAATTAAAAATGAACGGCAGGATATTCGAAAAGAAGTTGAAAAATGGGACATCGCGTTGACGATTCCGACGAGTTTGTACGCGCTCGGATCGGCGGAACAAGTCCAGGAAATGGTCGCAGCGTCGGATCCGATTTTTCTCGAAGTGCGAGCGGGGCAGGTCGCGTTTCAAAATTAAAAAGTTATTTTTGCTGGCGGTTTTTTCAAACTCTCAATTTTTAACTTTGAACTTTTTTAACTTTTTCATTTTTCATTTTTCGCGTACGCTGTCGTTCGAATGCACGAACTTTTGAAACGGCTCGGATCCATTTTTCTCACACCGATCCGTGCGTGCCGAAAAAGATATTTTCCGCTGCTGCTCGTGTATTTTTCGTACGGCGCGAGTTCGATGGGAAACGTCGCAGAAAGTTTTTGGCAAAAAGATTCGCTCGCACTTTCCGCCGAGCAGTTGGTCACGATCGTCGCGTGGGTGGCGGTTCCGTGGACGTTGAAAATTGTCGTCGGACAATTCATCGATTCAAAAAAAATATTTGGTTCGCGGCGGCGCGGGTACGTTTTTCTCGGCGCGATTTTGCTCGCGCTCGGGACGATTTTACTCGCGGGACTTGCCGGAGAAAAAAGTTGGGCGCTGGTGTTTGGATCGCCGTACGCGGTGTACTTGATTTCCTCGCTGCTGACGATTACTGGATTTATGATTCAAGATGTGGCGGCGGACACGATGTCGACCGAAGTTGTGCCGCGCGCGAATCGGTCGGAAGAAAATATTCGTTCGGATCTCGCGATGGTTCAAATTCTCGGGCGGATCGCGCTCGGGAGCGGAATTTTTGCGGGCGCGCTGGTGAGCGGCTGGCTGGCGGCGAGTTTTCCTGCAGAAACAGTTTTTTGGCTGTTGCTCGTGATTCCGATTTTATCGTGCGTGGGCGCGATTTTTGTTCGGCTTGAAAAAATTGACAACGCGGCGGGGCATCCGATCGATCGAAAAATTTTGACGGTGGGACTTTTTTTCGCAGCGTTCACGATCGGAGTCGGCTGGTGGAATCCGCCGGGCGCACAGGAAATTGTTTTCGGCGTGTCGCTCGTACTTCTTTCCGCGCTGCTCTGGTTGGTGACGCGGGATCTTCCGCGGAAAAAATTTCGAAACATCGTCGCGGCGATGATTGCGCTTTTTTTGTTCCGGCTCACTCCGGCGATTGGGCCCGGGTTCACGTGGTGGGAAATTGACGTGCTGGGTTTTGACGAACAATTTTTTGGCCACCTGGCGCAAATCGGCGCGATCGTGAGTTTGGTAATTTTGTGGACGGGCGCGAATTTTCTCGCGAAATATTCGGTGCGATCGGTTTTGCTTTTTTTGATTTTCATCGGAACGGCGCTGTCGATGCCGGAGCTCGGACTTTTTTTCGGCGTGCACGAAACGTTGAATTTGGACGCGCGAGCAATTGCGTTCATCGACACGGCGGTGGGAAGTCCGCTGGTGCACATTTCGATGGTGCCGCTGCTGACGATCATCGCGATTCACGCGCCGCCACAAAATCGCGGAACGTGGTTTGCGGTGGGCGCATCGCTGATGAATTTGGCGCTTTCTGGCGGAAGTATTTTGACAAAATATTCGAACCGAATTTTTGAAGTTTCACGCGAAGTGGTGGACGACGCTGGTGAAATTTTGGTTTCTCAAAATTACGAACCGCTGGGGCCACTTTTGATCTGGACGATTTTATTTGCCTTTTTTGTTCCGTTGTTCGGAGTGCTGGGGTTTTTACGCCGTGGGAAAAATTAAAAGTTAAAAATTAAGAATTGTCATTTCGGATTATCCTAACGTTTAAGGATATGCGATGTTTTGCGGAGTGAAACGGAGCAAAATATGGGAGAGCGAAGTGCAACGAGCGAACCGCATATACTGTGTTAGGCGAGCCGAACGGAGCGATAGCGGAGTGAGAGTGCAACGTGCCTTTAGCGTATTTTTGAAAAAATTTATCCATATTATTCTTTTGTTGTTGGGCTTTTATTATTACTTATTTTTGATTTTTTTGTTTTGAAAAATGAAAGAGGGGAATTAAAGGGGTGAATTTCATTTTTCAAAACTCCTTATTTACATTCAACATAATGCAAATATTCAACAACTGAATTTGCTTTATGGTTTCTGTTTTCTGTTTTATCTGCTTTAAATCTACTGTATTCTTTTTTAAATATTCCGTATTTACCTCTTTTAGACATAATTGTTTTTACTTCTTCTTCTGTCATCAAGCCTTCATTATTATAACTCAAGAAAATATATTTTACCTTTGCTTTTTGAATAATATTTTTAAAAGAATTTAATACTTCTTTTTTCTGTGAAAATTTTGATTTTTGATTTGAGTAATCTCTAAGTCCAGTTTTTCCTTTAATTTTAGGATTATCATATTTAGCAATAGTTTCTAATAGATGATAATTTGGGGCATATTGCCTATGGTTATATGGTGGGTCAAGATATAAGACATCTCCTTGTACCGTTTCAACTAAAGTTTCAATATCTTCATTATAAACACTGTGCTCATTATCATTGAGTACAAAATTTGCTGGTTTCATTAAAAATTCTTTTTGCGCAGATTTTTTTAACTGTTTCAAAAAAGCACCATAAACAGATGCAGTATTTGCAACTTTATCTATACTTTCAATAAGAGTAGTAAGCAAAAAATAGTATTCGTTATTATTTATTTTCTTTTCTTTTTTCCATTCTTCTATTTTTTCTCTTATTGTGTCTACTTTTTTACCATTTTCATCAGAAAAATACTGCCTTTTAAATTCTTGGTTTTTTGTGCCACCTAAACAATAATTTTTGTAAATAAAACCTTCTTTTAAATCTAAATTATCTAAAAATTCACATACAAAATCGGCTCTTTTTTCATACTCTATATTTTTTAAATCTTCTAAATCTTTTCCTAATCCTAAGAATTTTAAAACTTTATGATTTTCAATATAGTTTTTATTTAGTACAAAACTATAGTATTGTAAATCATTTGCAATTACGCTGTGTCCTTTGCTTTTAAAATGTTGTCCAACAATTCCAGTTCCTGCAAATAAATCTAGAAAAGTAAAGTTTTCCTTACCAGCTACTTGATAAATTGATTCCTCTAAAAATTGTAATAGTGATTTTTTCGATCCAATATAGTTCATATCTAATTTTTTAAAAGGATAATAAAGCAATTAACTTTGTATGTTTTAACTTTTTCAGTTGGTTTCCCTTTGTTGTGGGTATACTCAAAAGTAATTTCTAAAGGATTTTCTAAATCGATGTTTTGTATAATATCTGCAATTTTTTCTATCGAAACATCTTCATCAAGATAAACGACTAATAATCTACTATCAGCTCCAAACCTTCCCTCGTCTTGATATTTATAAAGATATTCAGCTACTTTGCTAGGATTTTGAATAGCATAATCTTTCCAGTTTTCACCAAAATCTTTTTTAAATTCGTTTGTTGGGCTTTTTGCAACTTTTTGATCAAAGGAAATACCATTTATAAAAAAGTCCACACCTCTTCTATGATTCAATGTTGGTAAAATGTTTTTATTTTTTTCAAAGATTAAAGTTTCTATAAAGTCATTTCTTACGGTATTTATTTCTTTAATTCTTCTATATTTTACTGCTGCATGTTTTACTTTGTCATCTTTTTGAAAACCATCACTTTTTTCAGCATTCAATCTTTGAACAAATCCATCAAAATCTCCTTGTGAAAATGGCCATGCAATATTTCCTAATTGTAATTTACCCCATTCTTCAAGTAAAATATTCATTGTAGAGTAAGAATCTTTACCACTTTTATATTTTTCAGTTTGACTAAATAAATCCCTAATAATAGATTCTCCATTTTCAAAATCCCAAAATTCAACAATTTTAGCCCATAATTCTTTTGTGTCTAAATTTAACACAACTTTTCCTGAATTTTTACCTCTTGTTATTTCCCTAACAGGCAAGTTAAATTGTTTCTTTTTTTGTAGTGCTAACAAAAAATTTTCTGCATTATTTTTATTGCCAAAGATTTTTTTTGCTGTATCTGTAGAAAAATTATTTTTTAAATTCATAGTTTAGTTTTTAAAAATAAAAATATACTCGTGTTTAAATATGTAATAATCGCTTGTCAAAGCTCTATATCTCCAAATTCCTTCTTTGTTCATTTTTGCTCTATTTCCTTCCATATTTTTTACAATTACTGACTTTAAAGTCAGTCCAAGTTTTTGAGCTTCATTCATACAATAAAATCCGAGCGGAATCCATTGTCCTGATGAATATTTGTCTCCAATCACTATTGCCAAATATCCATCTTTATTCATTATACCTTTTGTATTCTGTAATACCAAACTGAAACTTTCTAAAAATTCTTTCAATGATTTTTTATTAGATAAATCATTCTCTAAAGTACTAAATTTTAATATATCTGCATAAGGAGGGTGTAAAATAGCAAGTTGTACTTTATTTTGATTTTTATCTTTCAAAAAAAGATTTATTTCTTCAAAAAATTCTTTCTTTGTACTATCTCCACAAAATACTCTCGCAATTTTATCCGTTTTATCTAAGTTATTTTGAACTTTCTCGACTAATTCATTTTGTATTTCTATACCAATAAAATTCCTTTTTAGTGTTTCACACTCATAAGCTGTTGTTCCACTTCCCAAAAACGGATCTAATACTAAATCATTTTCTTTTGAATATCTTAAAATAAGTTGATGAGGAATTTGAGGGACAAAATTACCATGATAAAAATTACTGTGTTTTCCGCTTTTATCTCTTTCGTTAATAATCCAAAGACTATCAGTCCAAATGTCTGATTCTTTCCAGTTTTCTATGTCTAAATCATTAAATTTTGGCATGGAAATTTTTTATTAAAGTAGATAAATTTATAATACTCAAATAATGTTTATTTTCAATCAATTAAATCGTTTTCGGAGCGATAGCGGAGAGAACACCTTTTACCCCCCTCTTTAAAAATTAAAAAAATAAAATACCCTTATTTTATGCCCGTTAGGGCATATGAATTTATAATTATTTCATATAACTCGTTTTTATCATAATTTTACGACCGAATCGTAACCAAGAATTGTACTTTATGCAAACTTTTGCTACTTTTTGAACATGGAAAATATTTTAGAAAAAACGGAGAGGATTTTGTGTTTGCGTAACTATTCCCCCAAAACGCGCAAAGCATATTTATTTTCCATAAAAAACTACCTCAGTTTTTCAAAAGAAAAAGGAATTCAAAACAAACAAATGGCAATTGAAGCGTTTTTGTTTGAGAAATATAAACGCAATCAATCTCCACAAACAATCAATCTCGCCCTGAATGCAATCAAATTTTTGTATGCAGCGGTACTGAAAGATCCGCAAAAAATTGATCTAAAATTTGCGAAGAAAAGCAAGAGGTTACCAATTGTGTTGTCACGGGCGGAAATTGAAAGAATTATCGAATCAACCGAAAATGCAAAATATAAGATCATGATTTCTCTCGGTTATGCGTGCGGATTACGCGTGAGCGAAGTGGTGGATTTGAAAGTTTCGGATTTGGATATTGATGAACTCGTGGTGCACATCAAAGAAGCAAAAGGGAAAAAAGATCGAATCAGCGTGTTGCCCGAAAAACTGCAAAATGATTTGCGGAACTTGATCGCTGGAAAAAATCCAAAAGATTTTATTTTTGCTTCGAATCGTGGGGGAAACTTAACAACAACATCGTTGCAAAAAATGTTTCGAAAAAGTATCGCGAAGGCCAAAATACAAAAACCGGCGACGTTCCATTCTTTGCGTCACAGTTTTGCCACGCATTTGCTCGAAAACGGCGTGGATGTGCGATACGTGCAGGAGCTCCTCGGTCACGCAAATATTCGCACAACGCAAATTTACACGCAGGTGACAAATCCGAGTTTGAAAAATATAAAAAGCCCCTTCTGAAAATTGCTCCGCTTTTTGACTTTTCAACTTTTTTTTCAGGAGTACAATCGCGGCGATGAATATTCAAAAAAACACATTCGAACTCAAATCTGGACTCGCGCAAATGCTGAAAGGCGGCGTGATCATGGACGTGATGAACGCCGAGCAGGCGAAACTCGCCGAAGCCGCGGGCGCGGTTGCGGTGATGGCGCTGGAGCGGATTCCGTCGCTGATCCGGCGGGACGGTGGCGTCGCGCGCGCGTCGGATCCGGAAATGATTTTGAAAATAAAAAAAGCGGTCACGATTCCTGTGATGGCAAAAGTTCGCGTCGGACATTTCGTCGAAGCGCAGATTTTGGAGGCGCTCGATGTCGATTTCATCGACGAATCCGAAGTTTTGACGCCGGCGGACGAGGAGGCGCACATTTCGAAAAAAGATTTCAAATTGCCGTTCGTCTGCGGCGCGCGAAATCTCGGCGAAGCGCTGCGGAGAATTTCCGAGGGCGCGGCGATGATCCGAACGAAAGGCGAGGCGGGAACCGGAAATATCGTCGAAGCGGTGCGGCACTGGAAAAAAATTCAGCGTGAAATTTCAGAACTTTCCGACGAAAATTTAAAATCGAAATCGGCGGAATTCCGCGTGCCGGTCGAACTCGTTTCGAAAATAAAAAAAGACGGCAGACTCCCGGTCGTGACTTTTGTTGCGGGCGGAATCGCGACGCCGGCGGATGCGGCGATGATGATGCAGCTTGGCGCGGAGGGCGTTTTCGTCGGGTCGGGAATTTTCACCTCTGAAAATCCGGAAAAAATGGCGAGCGCGATCGTGCAGGCGACGATGAATTTTCAAAATCCAGAAATTCTCGCGAACGTTTCCGCGGGGCTGGGAACGGCGATGCGCGGCGAGGAAATTTCGCAGCTCGAGACAAAATTTGCCGAACGGTGAAAGAAATTAAAAATTAAAAATTACAAATTAAAAATGAGCGGAGAAAAAATCGCGGCGCTCAAAAAACTCCCGAATCTCGGCGAAAAATGTGCGCACCGTATTTTTGAATCTGGCGTCGAGACGCCGGAACAACTTTCGACGCTCGGACCGGAGGAGGTTTTTCTCCGGATTTTTGAAAAACACGGCTGGCAGCCGGGAATGTGCTCGTGTTTTTTGTACGCGATTGAGGGCGCGATCACCGGCGAAAAATGGAACGAAATTTCCGACACGCGCAAAAAAGAACTGCGCGATTTTGTGCACGCGGTGCGCGCGAGTTTTGACCCCCGAAAAAAATGAAAATTGGAATTTTGGCGTTGCAGGGAAGTTTTGCGGAACACGCGAAAATTTTAGAAAAAATTGGAACAGAATTTTTGTTCGTGCACACAAAACTTGATCTTGAGGAAATTTCAAAATTAATCATCCCGGGCGGGGAATCGACGACGCTCGAAAAACTTTTGAAAAAATTTGAAATGTGGGAAGAAATTCAATTAAAAATTAAAAATGAAGAATTAAAAATTATGGGAACGTGTGCGGGGGCGATTCTCTGCGCCAAATTTGGTGCGCGGTGGGAAGTTGATCGAAACGGTTTCGGGGCGCAGCAGTCGTCGTTTTCCACAATTTTGAACTCCGAAAAATTTCCAGATTTTCGTGGCGTTTTTATCCGCGCTCCGCGGTTTGAAAAAATAAATCCGGCGGTCGAAATTTTAGCAAAATTTCAAAAAGATCCAGTGCTGCTGCGGGACGGGAATTTTCTCGGCGCGAGTTTTCACCCGGAAATTTCTGGCGATCCGCGCGTGCACGAATTTTTTCTGGAAAAATTTTAAAAATTCCGTCAGAATTTTCTCGATGAAAAAATTTCTCCTCGTTTTTTGTGCGGTACTTTTTCTCGCGGGATGTTCGGCGACGTTGCCGGATCGTTCGCAGGATATTTCAGAATTCGTGCCGTCTCCAGAAGTTGTTGCGACAGGTTCGCAGATTTTCGAGTTTTCCACAAAATTTCCACAATCCTGCGAGTGGGTCGAGCTCGAGCGAGTCGTGGACGGCGACACGATAAAAATTTCAGAAAATGTGAGCGTGCGAATGCTCGGAATCGACACGCCCGAAACGGTGCACCCCAGAAAACCGGTGGAAAAATGGGGGCCGGAGGCGAGCGCGTGGATGAAAGAAATTTTGGCGGACGACGAAAAAGTTTGTTTGATCGGCGACGAACTCAATGACAAACTGGACAAGTACGGGCGCCGGCTCGCGTACGTTTTCGACGAGGCGGGACACGATTTGTCGGCGGAACTTTTGGAATCTGGGCTGGCGCGCGGATATTTTTATTTTCCGTTCGAACGAAAAGACGAATTTAAAAAACTCGAATCTGAGGCAAAAACAGCGGCCGTCGGGATTTGGTCCGACTAAAAAAATCAGCAGATTTTTTCAATGAAAAATTAACAATGAAAAATGATCGAAAATTCTTAATTTTTAACTTTTAATTTTTAATTTCACTCAAGGTGCGGCGGCGCGGAAAAATTATTTTCGTCGAGTTCGGTATTTTTTGTCGCGCGCAGCGGAATTTCATCTGAAAAAACTTGCTCCTGAAAATTGCGGTATTTTTTTCGCATCGAACGAAAAATTGCGATCATCACCACCAGTCCTATCAGCCCGACCAGCAGCGGAAAAATAAAGTTTGATCGCAGCCAAATCGGCGTTGATTTTTGCGGCTGATTTTTTTGCCAAAATTCTTCCCAAATCTGCGGAAGTTCGTGCGCGATCGGGTCGATCGAAAAAATTTCATCGTGGAGCGGAATCGGCGCGACCATCGTGATTTCGCCAGTTGCGGTGACGCCGCGGAGTTCCATTCTTGTTTTCATCGGACGCTCAAATTTTCCGACGATCGTGACCGATCCGTCGCCCAAAAGTTCGTTTTTTTCCACAAAAATATCGGACACATTTCCCCCGAAAGTTGCTTCCAAATTTTGAAGAAAAATTACGGGCAGATTTTCCTGCGCAAAAATTTCAAAATCAGCAAAAATATCCGCGGAGTTTTCCGCTTCAAATGTGGGAAAATCGTCGATTTTTTTTCCCAAAATTACGAGGCGCGTGTCCGGAACATTTTCAAAATTTTTCAGTTCGTCGCACTCGATCACCTGCGCCCCAAAATCGGGCAGCGCGATGAGAAGTTCGTCGTATTTTGTCGCATTTTTTTTCGAAAAATTTTTCACAAAAACGTCGTGCATCGGGATCGGATCGGATTGTCGATCGGCGAAAATTTCCACCAAAAAAAATCCCGGCGTCTCCGGCGTGCGTATCGTTTCAAATTCAAATCCCTGCGCGTGCGCGCCTCCGACGAACAAAAACAGAATTCCGGTGAACAACCACTTTTTCATCGATTGTGAGTTTTGCCGAAATTGCGAAAAATGTCAAATCGTTTCAAAAGGCGTTGACAGCGAAATAATTTTTGTGTAATTTTCTGCCGAATTTTTTTAAAAGCAAAAAAATGAACAAACTTCCACGAAAAGAGCGAAACGAGGTTTTAAAAAGTTTCGTTGAAAAATTAAAGGAAATAACTGTTACGACGAAAAATGGGGGAGACAAACCGTTAAAAAATACGCGCGAAATCAAAGGGTTGACCCAGGCTGCATTAAAAAATTCAAACTCGACCGGAAAAATCTCGATCGCACAAGGAATAGATTCGTTGGCGGCAAAACTTGCGACGGTTTCTTCGATCAAAAAGGCGGAAAATCCAGCGGAAGTGAGACGAATAATTTTGGAAATTTTAAAAAATTCAATCGAAGAAAAATCCAGTTTTTCTGTTGAAAAAGAAACTATTCCAGTTAAACGAACGCTTCGAAAAACGCGTCAACAGGAAGGAGAAAAACCAAAAATAACAGAACTGAGAGGAGAGATTCAGCACATTGTTTGGAAACTTGTGGAAAAATTAGATTTGGAAAATACTGAAAATTCAGAAAATGTTCCAACAAAAAATTTACCGCTGGAGAAGCAGTAAATTATAAATCACGTCGGCCGCTTCGGCGCGCGTGATCGAGCGACTGGGCGAGGCGATCGTGTCTGATCCGGTTTCGAAAATATTTTTTCGTTTCGCAAAATCAAAATAAGGCGTGAACCACTCGCCGAGCGGCGTGTCGGAGTACGGCGCGGTCAAAACTTCGTCGAGTGGAAACTCTCCGGCTTCGATCGCGAGTTTCAAAAACTCGGCACGAGAAATTGTTTTCCCCGGCAAAAATGTTCCGTTGGCGTACCCGCGAATCAAGTTTCGCGCGAGCGCTGTTTTTACGTACGGCGTGAACCATGCGTTTTCTGGCACATCTGAAAATCCCATTTCCGCGGGCAACAATCGCAGCTCGTTCGCCTCGATCAAAAGTTTTACCGTCTCGGCGCGGTTGAGTGTTCCGTTCGGTTTAAAACTTCCGTCTTTGTATCCGTTCATGATTCCACGATTTTTCAAAAATTCGATCGCGTTGTATTTTTCAAAATCATCTTCGATATCTGAGTACAGCCGGGCTCGAAGTGTTTTTGATTTTGTTTCGCCAAAATCGCCGCTGGCGACGATTCGGAAATTTACGTTCGAATCAGTTATGACAGAGATTTGAGCTTCGCCATTTTGAAAATCATTTGCGGTCAAATATTGCGGTGAGATTTCCGCGAGATTTCGCAGCGTCGAAGAAATTTCAATTCCGGCGGACGCGACGAGTATTTCATCCGAAATTTTTATCGTGACTTTTTCCGTCACTCCCGGCACAAAAATTGCATCGGTTTCGACGATCACCGGATCTGATTTTTTCCCGTAAGTTGACGCGGTTTGGTTCGTCGTGCTGCGTTGAATCGGGGTGACTTGTCGCAGATTTTGACTGTCTTTTTTGTACCGCGGTGTGCGAATCACGCGCGTCGTCGTGTTGGTTTTTGCGACAATTTCCGGCTCCTGCGTTTTGATTTCGATTTCTATTTTTTCAAATATTTTTTCGGTGTTGTCGATCGTTTCAATTTTTGGTTCGATTTCCGGTGCGGACGATTTCAGCGGTTCTGGTTCGATCGGCTGATCCGAAGTTCCCGCGGTGGCGACGAGTTGATTCGGATTTTCGTAGTACGCAAATTCTTCCACAAAATCGACGGGATGAATTGTGTACGCCATTGCTTTCGATTGTCCCACTCCCTGTTTCACCGCGTCAAAATAAGAATTGATGCTCAGTAAATTTAAATCTTTCCAAGTAAATGGCCAGTACGGATGAAACGGCGCATTCTTTTTATCAATTTGAAAATGGAGATGCGGCGCGGTCGCCATTCCGGACATTCCTGTTTTTCCAATAATTTGATTTTTTTCAACAACATCTCCGATGTTTACAGTTCGACTTGAAAGATGTGCGTACGCAGAATACAGCGTTGTTTTTTTACTCAAATCGTCCGGATCGGGAACTCCGACGTGTGCGATTACAAGATGTTGTCCGTAGCCGGTGGGTTGGTTTTCTGATTTTGTCACAACTCCGCTGGCGATTGCGTACACAGGTGTTCCGACTGGAGTTTTTATGTCGATTCCTGCGTGAGAACCAGAATCTTCGGTTGCGTCGAGTTCGTAATTTCCAAGATTTGGAACCGGGTACGTCAAGTACACATTTCGCGCGCGTCCGTTGTCTTTTCGCCAGACGCGTCCGGCACGCATTTGTGCGAGATTGTACGCGGGAAGTGAAATAAATTTATTTTCTGGAAGTTCGTCGTACGTCAACAATCTTTCTGAATCAGAAAGCGCGACCCAGTTTGGAACTTTTTTGATCGGCATCGCGGTGCCAATAAATTCCACGGGGTGTTCGAGTTCCATCAAACTCGTTTTGAAATAACGACTGTATTTTTCGAGGGAACTTTGAAAAATAATTGAGAAAAACAAAAGAGTGAAAAGTCCCACGATGACACCTGATTTCTCAGCAAAAAAAGTTTGCCAGATTCCGTGTTTATTTTTGTAATTAATTCGTCGTGAAACAAATCTCACCGGTTCCACGGATTTTCCGTTGTGGGCAACGATTTCGCTGTGTCCGAGATTTTTCTTCAACTTATTTGCAACGGCCGCACCAGCAGCGACTGCAACGACGAACGCCAGAATCAATTCCAATGGTTTTTTCATTTCAAGCGAAAAATTCGAGACATTCTACCAGATTTCACTCGAAAATTCAAGCCTGAATTGATTTCTTCGAAAAAACTTGCCGAAAAATTTTCTCCGGCTAAAATCATCCCGCTTTTTCAATCGCAGGCGTAGCTCAGCTGGATAGAGCACCGGTCTTCGGAACCGGGTGTCGGGGGTTCGAATCCCTCCGCCTGTACCAAAAAATGCCGATTCCCAAAAGGGAAGCGGGATTTTTTATTTTCAGCGGGATGAGAACCCCGTGGGTTCGAAAGCGCAGCTCACGAAGCGCAGCGAAGTAATCCCTCCGCCTGTACCATCGTCGTTGCAACTTCACTCGTGGCTCGTCCGCCAGCGGCGGCACTCGCACTGAGTTTCGTTGCAACTCCTCACTTCGCGCAAAACACGCTGCGCGAATTTTGCTTGAGATTTTGAACGATTTGTAATTTTGTAATTTTACAACTTCACTCGTGGCTCGTCCGCCAGCGGCGGCACTCGCACTAAGTTTCGTTGCAACTCCTCACTTCGCGCAAAACACGCTGCGCGAATTTTGCAAAATTTTCAAAAATTAAAAACAAATCCGCGCGCCAAAAGTTGACAGCAGTGGATTTCCGTTTTTTGACGGAATCTGGAGTACCAGTTTTTCAGATTTTTTTTCTTGAAATTGCGGAAGATTTTCCAAGAAATCTGCCAGATTTTTTACAGAAAAATGTTCCGGCGCGTGGCAGGTCAGCACCACGAAAATTGGATTTTGCGATAACAATTCGGCGATCATTTTCATCAGTTCTGGGAGATCGCGTTCGATTTTCCAATCTTTTTTCGCGCCGCGTCCAAACGCTGGCGGATCCAAAATAATTCCGTCGTATTTTTTTCCGCGACGAATTTCTCGTGCCAAAAATTTCATCACGTCGTCACAAATCCAGCGGATTTTTGCGTCGCTAAATCCGGAAATTTCCGCATTTTTTTTTGCCCAAGTTATCGCCGATTTCGCGCCGTCGACGTGACAAACTTCCGTGTTTTTCGCGCTCGCGTGCAGCGTTGCGATTCCAGTGTACGCAAAAAGATTCAAAATTTTGAGTGGACGATCTGCGTTTTCTGTGACCTTTTTTTCGATCCAATTCCAATTTTCCCACTGCTCCGGAAAAATCCCGATTTGGCCATTTTTCGAAAATCGAAGTTCGGCCTGTATTTTTCCAATTTTTACGTTCCACGTTTCGGGAATATTTTTTGATTTTTTCCACTCAGAATTTGGGTTTTCTCGCACAAAAAACGCATCAGAATTTCCTCGAATTTTTCGTCGCCAAGTCGCTTGCGGGCACGGGCGATCGACAATTATTTCTCCGAATTTTTCCACGCGACGTTCATCACCGCAGTCGATCAGTGCGTACTCGAATTCAGGTTTTTCCTGCATTTTTCCAAAAAAGTTCTTTCTCTTTTTATCACGATTTCCAAAATTTGAAATGAGAAAGTGAGCGAATGTTGTAAAAAAAACAGTGCTTTAAAATAATCTTTTTTTCACCGAAAGTTCTTTTTGGGGATTTTTTTTTAAAATTCAAAAATCTGTTACAATTTTCTGTGACTTGATATTTTTTCTTCCCAAAAATGAAAAAACAAAAACACATCCGTTTTCGAAAATTTCTTTCGATTCTCTCGATTTTTACGTTCGTTTTAACCTTATTTCCGCCGATCGCAGATGCGATTGATACGCGTCTCACGACAGTGGAACTTTCCACAATCAATGATGCAAATGCGGGGATTTCAGGTGTTTTATATTATGACACCGATTTGAATCTTTATCGAATGGGAATGGACGACGGGACGATCAACGGACTTCCTGACACGAGTACAACGCGAAAAACAAATGTTGCGTTGACAGAAGTGGATGCGAATCGTGGTGCGTACGCGGGTGTTTTTTACTGGGAGCTCAACACACAGAGCTATTATCTTGGAACAAGTGACCGCACGCTGCGTCGTTACACAGGAAATGCGTCGTGTTCCGATGGAATTAAAAATCAAGACGAAGATCGCGTCGATTGTGGCGGAAGTTCTTGTTCGCCGTGTCCAGTTTTGGATTCGGCGTTGTTGTTGTCGACAGTTGATGATGTGTGGGAAGAAACAATTACGGGACAGCGCGTGGACGGAACTGGATTTTCGGTCTGTGTGGTGGACGGGGGAGCAAATTACGAAAACACATTTCTCTGATCGGGGTGGAACGTTTTGATCACGGGAGGATACAACACGTTGACGGACACCGATTGTTCGACGAATAATTCTTCGTGCCAAGAAAATACATCGGCGCAGGGAAATTCTGATCCGCACGGAACACACGCGGCAGGAACGTTGGTTTCTCAGCACCCAAATCATCGCGGAGTGGCGCCGGGCGCACGAGCAATTATTGTAAAAGTTCAATCACAGAAAAATAGTTTCACGGATGCAGATTTAGCCGATGGAATTCAGTGGTGTGTGACAAACGCAGAATCGTACAACATTGGAGCGATCGTTGTGCCGACATTGAACACGACAGATCAATTCAACGAAACATCAACAAGTTGTAATTCATCATACACTTCAATTCGTACGGCTGTTCAGAGTGCAGAAACGGCAGACATTCCCGTCTTTTTTGCGGCAGGGAATGCGGGAGTTTCGAACACGGCGGGAGTTTCTGCTCCGGGGTGTGTTTCCGAAGGATATGTGGTGAGCGGAGTGGCAGCGAGTGGTTCCATGATTTCTTCTCAAAATTACGGATCACTGGTTGACTTACTTGCGCCGGGTGAAAATATTTTATCCACCGGATGGGACAACGATTCAAATATTAGTATGTCTGGATCGGATGTGGCGGCGACGTTCGCGGCTGGCGCAGCGGTTTTGGCACGACAGTACAATGAGCTTCTCGGAAATTCTGCGATGACAGAATCTGACATTTTGAATGCGTTGCAGCGCAGCGGTGTTTGGACAGTCAAAGCACACGCTAATGATCCAAACGACGGGTATCGTCGAATTGATGTGATGCAGGCGTTGAAATACATAAAACAAGATGCGCCAACAATTACAGAATTTCCAAGCGCTTCGTCGTCGGTGAGTTTGACTGACGGTTCATTGACGTGGAACGCGCAGGCGTTAAATCTTGAAAATTCACACGGGGCAATTGCCTTCCCAACCGGGTATCGAGTTTTTTCAACCGGACAGGATTTTGACACGTACGTAGATGTTCAAGAAAATTTTATTCGAGCGAACGCGAGCGGATTGCATGCGGATTTTAATGCGCCAGCAGAAATTACTTTCAAAAATGTTGATTGTGATAATTATGATTTGTACTGGAATTCTGGTGTTACAGATGAAGCTTCGGTGCTTGCATCTGAAACAGCGTGCGAATCGCCAAATTGTACAAATGTTGCTTGTTCGGACGGAACACTCACTTTTGATGTTCCGACACCAACAACGTATGCGGTGGTCAATACGTACGTAGCACCGACGTGCAGTGATGAAACGCAAAATCAGGACGAAACAGGTGTCGATTGTGGCGGTGCGGTTTGTTCGGCCTGTGTGATCGAGGGGTTAACTTCAGCAACTGGACAATGGAAATTTGATGAAAGTTCGGGCACAACTCTGACGGAAGAAGGGGGAAAATTTGATGGAACGTTTACAGCGGCAACGCGAGCCGCCGGAGTGACCGGAAATGCCTTGTCATTTGACGGGATTGTTGGATACGCATCCATTCCTCATGATGATGCATTAGCCGGAACTACGGAATTGGCAGTAGAAGCTTGGGTAAAAATGGATCCCACGACAGAGGGACGAAATATTATTACGAAAGCATCAGATTATATTTTGAGACTGTCGAACATGTCATCCAATGGGTATCGTGTGAATTTTGTTGTGTATGCGCCAAGTTATACAAGCTTGACGACGGATTACGTTGATTTAGTTGAAAATCCGAGAGAGTGGCATGATTTATTGGGAACGTACGATGGAACGACGATGAAAATTTACGTCGATGGAGAATTGCTTGCACAAAAAGCACATACGGGGGAAATGAGTCCTTCGAATACGGTTATTAAAATTGGTGGAGAGGAGAATGGCGATAAGTTCAAAGGTTCAATAGATGATATCGCGATTTATGCAGGAGTGATGGATGTGTCAGAAGTAGGAACTCGGTTTGCGTCTGTCGATCCGCCGAGTTGCTCAGATTCAACTCAAAATGGAGATGAAACGGGCGTAGATTGTGGTGGTTTGTGTACTGCCTGTGAGAGTGGTAGCGGCGAGAATGGGCCAACGCCCGTTGCTCGATGGGATTTTAACCAAGGGAGTGGTACCACGTTGATCGCTTCGGTGGGAGGATATAATGCAACGTTGAATCCAAATGAATCCTGGGACGTAAATGGAGTAGAGGGGGGCGCAATCCGTCTTGATGGAGCAGTGGAAGGAATTTCTATTATTGGCTATCCTGAATATGACACGTTACCGAATGTGACGTTGGAAGCATGGGTCAAGCCAGAAATTATCAGTACATATGCAGATCCAATTGCCAAAGGTTCAAATTATACATTACGAGTCGAAGCCAATTCTGATGGGGACTATCGGGTGAAAATGCTGGTGTATCATAGTGATTATCATTCCATTGGAAATTCTGACCGAGTGAGTACGCTTGATGATTGGCATCATACCGTGGCGGTATATGATATAGATGCAGGAGTCGCATCGATTTATGTTGATGGACAATTTTGGGCAAGTGAGGCTATTTCAGGCGAGGTCAAAGATGAAAACGCCCTCTATCTAGGAAAACGTTTTGTTGGGTTAATGGACCAAGTGTCGATTTACAACGAAGCCTTAACACTTTCTGAAATACAATCCCGATACGCATTGTATTCGCAGTAAAAAAAGTACAGAATATTTCGTAAGAATTTCTGGGTCCGAAAAGTGTTCGGATCCTTTTTTTTGAGAGTGAACGAGAGATTATTGGACGATGCTGGTCGCAAAATTTGTTCACCTAAAATGCCAGAAACATGCATCAGTGCAAGTGATTTGGCTTGTTTTTTGGTTGATAAGAATGGAGAATTTGGATGATATTTTTTGCCCCTCTCTCGATGTATTTCGTTAAGAATAGGTTTTAATTTTCAATAGTAATTGCGTTGGGATTATTATTCGTGCCGATGGGAATGGCGAGTGCGGCGGCGTTCACGGACAGTCCGTCGACGATCGCGGCGAAAACGATTGGCGGGAAGTTGACGATTTCGGATTTCAACACGATTCGGACGACACTCGACAACGTTTTTTACGATAATTCGAATAACTTTCTCGGGATTGGTGCGACGGATCCGTCGGTGGAGTTGGATATCGATGGTGGCGTGCGAGTTCGAGATTTTGATACTGCAGGATTCGTGAAAAATGATGAAGATGGAAATTTGTCCGGAGGAAATTCACTTTCCGGAGTTTTGACGGGCGCGGATTTGACCGGATTCACCGAAGGCGGTGTGACATTTGGCGACGCGGATGGTTCGCTCACGCAGGATGCGACAAATATTTTTTGGGATGATTCAAATAATTATTTAGGAGTGGGAACGGCTACGCCGAGTTCACCGTTGGATGTGATTGGAAATGTGGAAATCAGCGGTGTCACCACGGTGTCACCACGGTGTCCGGCGGACTTTCAGATGCATCGGTGACGGCGTTGGCGTTGGGCGAAGATGTGGTTGGGACGGAATTGACGGGATTTGCAGCGGAATCGATCGTGGGATCGTTGAACGAATTAAAAAGTGATTCGACGGAAATGTCGACGCTTGCGAACGGAAAAATTTACGCAGGAAATGCTTCAAATGTGGCAACAGAAGTGACGCCGAGCGGGGAAGTGACGATGACGAACGCGGGCGTTTTTTCGCTGGAAAATTCTGCGGTGACGGGCCAGGTGTTGACCGGGTACGTTGTGGGCTCCGGTTGGGCGGACGTTGCGGCGACGGATTCGGTTTTGGAATCGGTTGAAAAATTACAGGGGAACGCAAATGTGAACAAAGTCAACTCGGCGACGAACGCGACGAATATTGGAGATAATATTTTGAGTATTGGCGCGATCGAGGCGCTGCAGGAAAATTTTATGTACGTTGGAAATTCGAGCGATGAAATTTCCGAAGTGGCGGTGAACACGACTGTGACGAGCCAACTTTTGACCGGGTTTGTTTCTGGAGCGGGAGCGGTTGCGGCGACGGATTCGATTTTGGGGGCGATCGAGAAATTGGACGGAAACATCACAAATTTTTCGCAGGAGTGGACAGAATCCGCGGGAATTCTCGCACCGACGACGGGCGCGGACGACGTTGCGATCGACACGAACACTTTTTTTGTTGATGTCAGCGAGGATCGTGTGGGGATTGGGACGACGAGTCCA
>Ga0209361_1000252_pt1 | contig 55936 bp, 51 predicted proteins | sample SaaInlV_200m_DNA_3_FD_184657 | JGI IMG/M metagenome (GOLD analysis project Ga0209361, IMG submission 184657) | Marine microbial communities from expanding oxygen minimum zones in the Saanich Inlet - SI037_S4LV_200m_DNA (SPAdes) (version 2) | ecosystem: Environmental > Aquatic > Marine >... | reverse complement strand
ATCGCAAGGGCCGCCGTGATTTAAGCATTTTTCAAATTGGCTTACGTTTTACCGAGAGGCGTCTTGTCAACGAATTGCCGATCCGCATCTCTCTTTGTAAATATTTATGAAACTGTCTGGTGGCTAGCATATTTTTCAATTTCATGTTTAGCATATGTACAGTGAGGCGTTGCTAGACCTGAAGACACAAAATCATTGCCATTCTTATCTTCAATGATATTTGAAGATTGTAATTCCCAATAATCAAATCCTATTGAAATATCCCCATAACCTCTCCATAGTGTTAGTAGATTACCAAATATTGAGAATGAACTAATGTAGGTGTTTTGAGTTAGCAAGGTATGAGCTTCAATTATATTATTCCTAACCTGTTTGCTATCAGCAATTTCAATTAGTTTTTTGTACAGCACCATCCCTTCGGATGTGTCATTTAGGTTTGCAGCGTCAAAAAGCCAAATTTCTCGATTCTTTATGATTGACGAGATAGCATCTAAATCTGTATAGTGATACAGATAATTGCTATATTGTGGTGTGGGAAATGTTTCTCTTAATTCCTCTTCAGGAAACATATGCTCTAATAATTCATAGGTTTTTGTCATACCAACTCCTCCAAAATAGCGATAGTCTCCCTCTTCCCCCCGCTTCCATTCTCCCCACCGGGGCCAACGCAGGAGGGGCAGCCATCTTTACAGCCGCATTCCTGCACAAGTTGGAGCGCGCTGGCGAGCAGGGTTCCTTGCATCTCGAATAATTTCTGGCTAAAACCGATCCCTGCCGGGACTTGGTCGTAGAGCACGACGGAGGGCATTCCATCGGCGGCTGCCCAGGCTGGGTCGGCGAAAACGCCCAAGTCGCGGTTATCGGTCATCAAGTATAGGGGAGCTAGATGTCCGAGCAACGAGGCCAAGCCTGCCAATCCGGAGCGCATCCGCACATTTTGTTCCGCCTGGCGATGACAGCTTGGGCAGAGCGTGACGAGATTATCCAGCCGATTCGCATCATCCCGATTTGAAAAATTTCTAAAAGGAATTTTGTGATGCACATCGTGCTGGCGGCTTTCTTCAACCAATCCACAGACGCTGCAACGGTAGCTATCTCGGGCACGGGCGGCATCTCGGGTGCGTTGCCAATTTGCACCATACTTATTCGTATCATTCGACCACGCCCCAGCAGCGCGCAGTTTTTCTGTCGTTTCATCTGCAAGAGAGAGCCAGTAGCCGGTGGTCTGAAACTCGTTCGGTGGCAAATCGAGCGGCTCATCGCCCAGATTTTCGCCCGTCTCCCAACTGCGCTTGCGGAAACCCGTCACCTGCTCAGAGACGAGCAACTCACCATACGCAGTCTCTGCCCTCACCCCTAACCCTGTAATACTCGAAGAGTGCTCTCCCTCAGGGAGAGGGGAACTCGCCAGCGTTGATAAAAGCGTGATTTCGGTCTGACGCTGGGGCTGGGTGTAATAATCTAGCGCAACGGGAATCAGCGCGGCGATATTTTGCTCAAGGTTCAGTTCTTGCACAAAATATTGCTGCCCCTCATGCAAATAAACAGCGCGCGGATGCACCATCCAGGGGGCGGAACCAAGATCGACTTCGCCAAGCGCGCGCGGCTTTTCACCATCGTGGATTTGCAAAACGATATTCTCTGGGGATGCAGAACGAAGCGAGACGCTCGCTGCCGGATACGCATCTGCCATCCAAAAATATGCCTGCTTGGACGCGTGCAACTCGCCCCCCTCGGCGAGGAACGCGAGAAACTCCGAAAGACTCTCTGCCGACAAATTGCCAAATCCCTGCCCCTCTTTGAAAGGCAGTTCAAAGGCAGCACAGCGCAGATGATTGAGCAATATCAGCAAATGATCGGGGTTGATGAGGGCTTGCTCCGGCGAGCGGGAAAAGAAATACTCGGGATGATGGGCAAGGAACTGATCGAGCGGATTGGGCGAAGCAACAAAGATCGCCGTGGCTGGAGTATCGCCCCGCCCCGCTCTTCCGGCTTGCTGCCACGTGGACGCGATCCCGCCCGGATACCCGACCAATAATGCCGCCCCTAACCCGCCAATGTCGATGCCGAGTTCAAGGGCGTTTGTCGCTACAACGAGGGAAACATCGCCATCTCGAAGACCTTTTTCGATTTCTCTTCGCTGAGAAGGTAAATATCCCGAACGATAACCGCGAATAGTTTTAGACCCGAAAGGTTTTATTTGGGCGCGTTTTTCAGATAATGAATTTGAAGGAAAAGATTCGGATTTAATTGTGGCGCGATTGAAACCTTTCGGGTCTCTTTCGCGCAAATGTGTCAAAATAATCTCTACGCTTCTCCTAGACTTCGCAAAAACCACAGACTGCATATCATTCGCCAACAAATCCCCTGCAAGTCGAACAGATTCGATTAAGGAATTTTTGCGTAGCCCTAGTGCTTCGTCTATGACGGGCGGATTGTAGATCAGGAAATGACGTTCACCATGAGCGGAGCCATCTTTATCAATCAACTCGACGGGGGCTTCGATCAGATTTTCTGCTAATTCAGCAGGATTGCCAATTGTCGCGGAGGTAAGAATAAATTGCGGGCTTGCCCCATAAAAAGCCGCTACGCGTATAAGACGGCGAATCACATTGGCAACATGCGAGCCAAAAACGCCGCGATAAGTGTGCATCTCGTCAATAACAACGAATCGCAGGTTGCTGAAGAATTCTTCCCATTTGGTGTGGTGGGGCAAAATCCCGGTGTGGAGCATATCTGGGTTCGTGAGTAGGATACGGGCGTTTTTGCGGATGGCGGGGCGTTTGGGTTTTGGGGTGTCGCCGTCGTAGGTTGAAGGTTTAAGGTTGGAAAGTTGGAAGGTTGAAAGGTTATTAAGTTGGTCTTGGGTGAGGGCTTTAGTGGGGAAAAGATAAATAGCGCGTGAATCTGGGTTTTGGGACAATTCGGCTAAAACGGGGAGGTTGTAAGCGAGGGTTTTGCCAGATGCGGTGCTGGTGGCGAGGACAATGTTTTTGCCCGCACGCGCGTGCATCCACGCGGTGGATTGGTGGGTGTAGAGAGATGTGATGCCGCGCTGACGGAGGGCATCTGCTAGGGCGCGCGGCAAATCGTTGGGGATGGGGGCTGTTTTGGCGGGACGCGCCGGGGTAACGCGCCACGTTGATATATTGGGAGCAGTTTCGAGATCCGCGCGCCAGCGGGAGAGGAGATTGTCAAAAGACATCGCGACAGATTATCCTATTCCCAAAGATTGGCGGAAGAGATATAAAATCCCCGTCGCTACTGCCCAAACGCCATAGCCTGAGAGTAGAATGCCTCCGATTTTCATATCTGCTCGTGCGGCGTACCATGCGCCGACGGCAAAAAGAAAAGTGGGGATAAGGGAAAGAGCAACGCTCTGGTTAAATTTGACAACGGCTTCTTTGTTGCCATTTACTGCGGCATAGATAACCCAAATTGCAAGAGCGGCACGGATGGGGGTTGTGGAGATTATCGCGGCTGCAAGTTTGCTCTGCCTTTGCAGGAAAGCTACTGCAATAATGATCAGGATGGAGATGATAACGGGATAGATTTCTTGTGATTTCATGGACGGAATAGTATCACGAATTATTCGTGTTATTCGATAAATTCGCCCCATTCGTGATAGAAAAAAGGCCTCCCGATTTTCACGAGAGACCTTCATCTAATGAATTACACCGCCGCAAGCGGACGGGGTATCAATCTAAAAGTGCTAAATACTTACGCCGCAAGCGGCGGGGTATTGAACCCGTATAAAGAATAAAAAAATCTGCGTCTAGGCTAAAGACTCTCCCCAAGTATTTTGAAAGGTGATTTCTTCTAGCGGTTTTCGGAGACGAGGCGCATTTTCGCGCTTCTGTAGTTTCTCTGGGAGGTTGCTTGCATCTCCCAAATAGCCGATTGCAATTACTGTTAGGGGCATATATTCGATAGGGATATCAAAGGCTGAGCGCGCTTCGTCTTTGGAAAAACCTGCCATGACATGTGTATAGAGTTCCATTGATGAAGCTTGCAAAATCATCTGTGTGGTTGCCAAACCCAGATCATGCCAGGCATAGCTTTGTTTGCCGCGTTCGCCTACTTCTTGTGTTACGTTCAGGATTAATAGCGGGGCGTGTTCTGCCCAAATTCGATTGCCTTCTGAAAGTGTGGATGCGATTTTTTTATGTGTTGCATCACCCTTTTGCCCGACAATAAATCGCCATGGCTGGATATTGTTGGCAGAAGGTGCCCAACGAGCAGCTTCTAATAAACTGGATAGAATTTCTGAATCTACTGAGAGATCCCTATCAAAAGCGCGTGGGCTACGACGATTGGCAATAAAGGGACGTACTGTGTTTTTTGCGTTAGTCATTTTGGAAATCTCCTGAAATGAAAGTTGATATTATCTGTCATAGACAGACGTAAAACAGTCGATACTCCTTACGAAGCAATCAGAATAAAAAAGTCTCTCGTTGAACTACGAGAGACTTTTACCGTGCAATCTATCTTCGTCGCCCACTGAGCAGGCTTGCATAATAGAGCAATTGCAAAACCGCTGTAACCAATGCCGCGACATAGGTCAGTGCAGCGGCGTTGAGGACTTTATTTACACCACGTTGCTCTTCTTCAGTTTGGATGATTCCTGTTTCTGCGAGTAATTTTTTGGCACGCGCAGAAGCATCAAATTCGACGGGGAGGGTCATTAGGGCAAAGAGGGCACCACCTGCAAAAAAAGCGACGCCCAGCCATGCGATATTGATGAAGTTGAAGAAAAGCCCAGCCATAATTAAAATCCAGCCGAGGTAGGATCCAATATTGACCATTGGCACCATCGCGGCGCGCATTTTTAGGGGTAGATAATCTTCGGAATCTTGCATAGCGTGCCCCAGCTCGTGGGCAGCAATCGCCAGCGAAGCGACTGATGCGCCCTGAGCAACGCCCTGTGAGAGACGTAAAGTTTTCGAGCGTGGATCGTAATGATCGGTCATTTTTCCACGAACAGCTTCAATTTGCACGCCGTAAAGACCCGCGCGCGTGATTAAGCGTTGCGCGGCTTCGTGTCCGCTAATGCGACTACGGGCGGGGACTTTGCTCCATTTCTTATAGGCTGATTTTACATACCATGATGTGAACATGACCAATAACATGCCGGGAGCCATATAGAGCCAATAAGTTGGTGAGAAATACATATGTTTTTCCTTTTATCACAAATTACACAAATTTTTCGAATAAGATGAATGTTTTTTGTAGTTATGACGTAATGCGTCATAACTACAAAATTCATGCTATTTGCTTTATGCGATATTTATTCTTGATCAATCAAGTCCGTTAATATATCTACGGCTTTATCTAGCTGTGAGTCGCGCTCGGCTTCGATATCTTCTTCGGTGATTTCAACGACTATGTCTGGCTCTAAGCCAATTTTATGGATGGTACGCTCACTGGGAGTGAGCCATTTGGCGATAGTAACGCGCACTGCACCTTGGTCATTATTAAGCGGAATCCAGTTTTGGACAGAGCCTTTGCCAAAAGATGTGACGCCGAGCAATTGTCCACGCTCGAGATCTTGAATTGCGCCAGCAACTACTTCGGACGCGGAGGCTGATCCCTCATTGATAAGTACGATGATCGGCAGGTCGGTTGCTTGTCCACCCTGAAGCGCCTCGTGGATATCCCGTCTTCCATCCCCGTATTGTTCGTAAAGAACCACTTCGCCTTCGGGGATAAATTCAGAAGCAACTTCGATGGCTGTGTTGAGAAGTCCGCCGCCATTATTTCGAAAATCGACGATAAAGCCTTCTGCACCCTGTTCAAGAAGGTCTTCAAGAGCAGCGCGCAACTCTGGGGTGGTTTTGGTGCTAAATGTGAAGATGTGGATATAGCCGATATTATTCTCTAGCAATTCACTTTCTACACTGGGGATGGTGATGTGGGCGCGCGTGACATCGAACTCGAGAGGCTCCGATTCACCGTCTCTGTGAATTGTGAGGTGTACCGTTGAACCCGCTGGCCCCAAGACTCTGCGGATGACGAGATCGCCGTCGATGCCGGTCATATCTTCGCCGTCAATCGCGATGACAAGATCGCCAGGTTTCAGCCCTGCTTCTTCGGCAGGTGAGCCAGGCATTGGGCTGACGATGGCAAGATAATCGCCCGTCGAATCGACCCAGGCACCGATCCCGTCATAGGAGCCTTCGATGCTGCTGTTGGCTTGCGTGTATTGATGTGGATCCATATAGGAGGTATGCTGATCGCCAAGCGAATCGAGCATCCCGCTGATGGCACCTTGCATGAGTTTTAGGTCATCTACAGGTTGGTCTACATAGCTATCGTGCACAATTTGCCAGGATTCCCAGAAGGGGGCGAAGAGGGTGTCCAACTCATCAGGTGTTGCTTCGGCTGTTTCTGGAGAGGGTGTTGGGGCTGTTGGTGCAGAGAGAAAATCTGCGGGTAGTTCTTCTTTGATCAAATAGCCAGCTGCGAATCCGCCCGTGAAGACGGATATTAATAATACGCCGGCAATCATACCGGTAATAATATAGCGAAGGGGTTTGTTCATTTAATTAGCTCCGATAGTTAGTTTGATGATGAGCATACCATGTGGGGATTAAAAAACGATGAATTCAGTATATGAAGAATATATGCAGTTTTTAGTCTGACTGGTCTGGCTGGTCATCTAACTCTTTTACTCGCCGACGTAGCTCATTAAGCTGATCGTCTTCTTTTTTGAAAGGTTGGCCGAGGTTGGTTTTGCTGGTGTTGAGCCAGTCAAATTTCATGCCTTTTGAGCCGCGTACCGCTGCGAACATGAGCAGATTGGCAAAGACGATGATGATAATGAGGAGGAGGACAACAAGATATATGTTCATGGCTTTTTCCCATTGAGTATATAAGGCAAATCTTTCCAATTTTCTAGTCTTGCATCGGCATCGTTAGCATTTCCTTTATCCCCTTTTAGAATACTAAAGAAGCCAAAATCTTTCGCGGCGCGCGTTGTGCGTGGGAGGTCGTCTATCATCACACAGTTATGAGGATCGCTTTCTCTGACAATTTCCATGGCACGTGCAAAGGCTTCGGGTTGGGGTTTTGCGTGTGGGGCGATGGCGTAGATGTCAAGAATCTGCTCGAAATAGTCGCTGATTTGCAAATGAGCCAGCACGCGTTGCGCATGTTTGGCATCTGCGCTGGTGAAGATGATCCTCTTTTGGGGAAGATGCTCAAGAAGGGCACGCAAGTTTGGGTCAGGAGCGATATACGCATCTAATGGGAGTTGATGTACATAGGCGTGATAGGCGCTTTCATCCACATCAAAATTTGCCTGAATCCCGCGGAGCGTTGTGCCGTGTTTGAGAAAATATTCTTCACGCTGGGCGGGGATTTCATCCCACGAAAATCCTAGCTTTTCGTGCATATAAAGACTAATGCGGTCTTTGATGCCTTGCCAAAGCCCAGATTCGTGAGGGTAGAGAGTATCATCTAGGTCGAAAAAGATGGTTGTGTAGGTCATGGCTTGGATTATAACGGGAAAAAGAGAATAAAACCGCCAAGACGCCAAGTTTTTAAACTTGGCGTCTTGGCGGTTAAGAATCAAAAAAATCGCATATAATACTCCCCATGCCCATAAAAATACTCTCCCCCGAACTTGCCTCCCAAATTGCCGCTGGTGAAGTGGTCGAAAGACCTGCATCTGTGGTCAAAGAATTGGTTGAAAATTCTCTCGACGCTGGTGCGACCAGTGTTAGTGTGATTATTGAAGAAGCTGGTCGTCGCGTTATCGAAGTTGCGGATGATGGTTACGGAATCCCTGCAGATGAGGTGGTACTCGCAGTTGAACGCCATGCAACCAGCAAACTTCACTCAGCTGATGAGCTTTTTTCTATCGGCACGCTTGGTTTTCGCGGCGAAGCTCTTGCTTCAATTGGCTCAGTGGCGCGGTTCACGCTCACATCCCGCACAGAAGATGATGAAGCCGCGACACGAATGATCGTTGAAGGCGGAATCTCCACGCCCCCTCAACAAGTTGGAGCACCGAGCGGAACAGTCGTCCGAGTCGAGAATCTTTTTTATAATGTCCCCGCGCGGCTTAAATTTCTCAAAGCTGATACGACCGAACGCCGTCGCATTGACGCCCTCCTCACCCGCTACGCTCTCGCCTACCCCGGTGTACGCTTCAAGCTCGTCCAAAATGGGCAGGCAAAATTGCAAACCAGCGGCAACGGTGACCGCCGCGCCATCCTCGCCACCCTTTATGGCGTAGATGTGGCAAAAGATTTTCTCGAAGTCAACGCTGCCGAAGATGATATCCGTTTAACAGGATTTATCAGCCCGACTTCGCTAACGCGCTCTAATCGGCGTGAAATCACCTTTTTTATTAACGGCAGATGGGTACAGGATATTTCCCTCAGCACCGCCACAATCAAAGCCTATCACACCCTGCTGATGGTGGGACGATACCCACTCGCGGCGCTCTTTCTTGACCTTGAGCCTGCTTCCGTTGATGTAAACGTTCACCCCACAAAGGCGGAGGTGCGGTTCCGTGACCCCAGTCAGATGTTCAGCTTTGTACAGCGTTCTGTCCGAAAAGCGATTCTCGCCTATACCCCCGTCCCGCAAATGGGAATCGCCCCGCCCGCGTTGTGGACGGAGAAACCCGCACGACAAAGCAGCGGCGTTGACGCGGCGTGGCAATTTGCGCAAGAGACAGACGGTGGACGGTCGACCGTCAACGGTCAAGACACTCCCGAAACCTTAAATAGCATCCCAACCATCCCGCTTTTAAGATTAGTGGGGCAAATCGGCTCTGTCTACATCATCGCCGAAGGACCCGATGGGCTATACCTAATAGACCAACATGCCGCTCACGAGCGGGTTTTATTTGAGCGGCTCTTGGCACAGCGTGAAGCGAATACTATTTCATCACAAAAATTATTAGAACCAGAAGTTGTTCACCTCCCGCCCGCGCAGGCAACGCTACTTGAAGGACAACTTGCCATTTTGCAGAAATTCGGATTTGAAGTGGAGGCTTTCGGCCCCAACGCTTTTCAAGTACGCGCCATCCCGACGCTCTTTACGGGGGCTAATCCTGCCGCTGCGCTGCGCGTTCTAGTCGAAGACTTCGAAGGGGATGAGACTCCCTTACAAGAAAAACTTGAAGACAAAATCGCTGCGCGCGTCTGCAAACGGATGGCGGTCAAGGGCGGGCAAACACTCTCTACCGCCGAGCAAGAATCACTCCTGCGCGATTTAGAGAATTGCGAATCCCCGCGCACCTGCCCGCACGGTAGACCGACAATGATCCATCTCTCAGTTGATATGCTCGAAAAGCAATTTGGGCGGACGGGACCTCGCTAATTTTGCACCACGAAGACACGAAGAGCATCAAGCTTTTCTTTGTGAGTCTTTTGTGCCTTTATGGTAAATAAATCATGAATCCAATAAAAACGGAACGATTAATTCTTGCTGAATTTATCGAAGCTGATGCCCCTTTTATTTTAGAAATGCTCAACGACCCCGCATGGATAAAATTTATCGGAGATAGGGGCGTTAAGACCCTTAGTGATGCTCGCGACTATATCGTGAATAAATTGCAGAAAAGCATGGAAGAGCTTGGCTTTGGGATGCTCTTGGTAAAACTAAAAGATGGAGAATTTCCTGTCGGTACTTGTGGGTTGCTAAAAAGAGATTACTTGGATCATCTTGATATTGGTTTTGCCTTCTTGCCAGAGTTCAGGGGAAAAGGATATGCCTTTGAAGCAACATATGCTCTCATTACTTACGGGAAAAAAGAACTTGGTATGAAACGTATCTTGGCTTTTACTGATGCGGAGAATTCTACGTCTATTAAATTGCTTAAAAAACTTGGGCTGGAATTTGAACGTATGCTGCTTGAATTCCCTGAAGATGATGCAGAGATTGAACTATACGGGAAAGACCTGTAGCTATATTAATGGGGAATATGGAAAAAAGAAAATGAATGACTAGAATTTGTCGGCATAATCGTAGATGCACAACGAGAATCGATTTTTTGTGAGGACCTCCTAAAATGACGAGAAGAAAAAATACAGATAAGCTAATTGTCGGTCTTGCTCAGATCGCACCGGTTTGGCTAGATCGCTCACAAACCCTGACGAAAATTTTAGACGAAATAGATAAAGCCGCCGAGGCCAACTGTCAATTGGTCGCATTTGGCGAAGCCCTTTTACCTGGTTACCCATTTTGGATAGAGCGAACGAACGGGGCAAAATTCAACTCGCCGGTGCAGAAAGAAATCCACGCTTATTATATGGATCAGGCTGTGCAAATTGAAGCAGGTCATCTGGATAGCGTTTGTGCCGCAACGAAAGAAAAGAAACTTTCTGTCGTGCTGGGATGCATTGAACGTCCAACTGACCGTGGCGGACATAGTCTTTATGCGAGTTTGGTCTATATTAACGGAAATGGCATTATTCAATCTGTGCATCGCAAGTTGATGCCCACCTATGAAGAACGACTAACCTGGTCACCGGGTGATGGGCATGGTTTGCGTGTCCATAAATTGGGTGCTTTCACTGTCGGTGGGTTGAATTGCTGGGAAAATTGGATGCCTCTTCCACGGGCTGCCTTATACGGTTTAGGCGAAGATTTGCACATCGCCGTCTGGCCGGGCGGGGCGCATAATACATACGACATCACTCGTTTTATTGCTAAGGAATCCCGTTCTTATGTTCTCTCTGTCTCTGGTCTGATGCGTAAAAGTGATTTCCCCGTTGATACGCCTCATCTTTCTGACATTATCAAAGATGGTGATGAGATGATTGCCGATGGCGGCTCCTGTATTGCTGGCCCGGATGGGAAATGGGTCATTGAACCTGTCGTTGGAGAAGAAAAACTGATTGTCGCTACCTTAGACCATAAACGTGTGCGCGAAGAACGTCAGAATTTTGATCCGGTTGGCCACTACTCCCGCCCGGATGTTACGCAGTTGATGGTCAATCGGGAACGGCAAAGTACGGTCATTTTCTCGGACTAAAGGAATAAAAAGCACTTGTCCACATGGCAGGCTGACGATAATTCACCTAATAAAGGAGCCTCAATCATGAAACTCTTCGGGAAAAAAGAAGCAAAAGTCTCCACGCTTTCACCACAAGAAGTAATCAGAAAATTGCTGGAACTCAACCGCCCGACCGCGCCCTACCAAATCATTGACGGCAAGTCAGAAGGCGTAGATTTGATCGCGGAGTGGAAGATAGTCGATGCCCAATGGTACGAAATCTTCGCCAAGGCGGGACTTGAAAAAGTTTTTCGTATCTACCTAAAACTTGACCCAGAGAAGAATCAAGTCCGCACGAAAGACCATGAGTATTCGGTTGCTTGGAAGGTTGGCATCCCTTCGCTCTCGTTGGCAATCAGCAGCTTTCAAGGACAAAAAACATCGGTGGAGTTTGGCACAGCTTATGCTTTCACAGAAGAGCTGGAACCTGGTCAGGTTTACAATTATCGCTTTAGCACCAATGAGATCAAAAAGCCACTCAAAGAGGCAATCATTGCCTGTGGATGGAAGTATAAAGGGATTGCCTTCGGAAAGCTCTAGTGGAGTGAGTTAAGTTCTGAAAACCGCCCACTGCTCACTGCATAACTTATCCCCCCAATGGTTCCTTGACCGTAGATTCGCGTAAGACTAAAATTTCTGCAACCTTAAAATATGCTATACTTTATCCTATGCGAACATCAAGCGTTGCGTGGACAAAATGGGCTGAAACGCTCTCTCGCTTCAAAATAGAAGGTCTCGTTGCTTGGCTCTTGGAAGCTGGTGAGCCATTGACTTTGGTCGGTGCACAGATGCTTTATTTTGGACAGCCTTTACTAGGCCATGACCGCGTAAACGACTTGGCGCATTTCCTTGAAGACAAAGAAGAAGTTAGCGCATTCGTCGCATTCTTAAGGAAGGATTAACATCGTGTCTTTGCCCACCATTGCTGGATTTATTCTCGTCGCTTTTAGCGCAATCCTACTTATTGGACTTTCCCTGCTCAAAGACAAAGTGAAAGCCTCTTTTCGTAATATCCCCGCATTTGCCAAATTTAATAAAGCTCTTGGAACCGCCGTCGAAAACGGAACACGTATCCATTTTTCGCTCGGTTCTGCCAGTGTTGCCAGTTCTCGCACGGCTGCATCTTTCTCGACAATCAGCGTGTTGCGCCGTATTGTTGAGTTATCTGCAGCTAGTGATAAGCCACCGCTTGCTACATCTGGAGACGCGGCACTTACTATTCTCTCTCAAGATAGTTTTCGGACAGCCTATCGCATTGCAGGGGCAGAGCAACAATATAATGCAACCTCTGGTCGCCTGGCAGGTGTTACGCCTTTTTCTTATGCGGCGGGCACGCTCCCTGCTATTCATGATGAAGATATTTCTGCTAACGTATTAGCGGGTAGTTTCGGTGTTGAAGTTGGGCTTCTTAGCGATGCTGCTGAAAGAACACAATCATTTACGCTAGCCGCTGCCGATTCCCTTCCGGCGCAGGCGGTACTATACGTCAGCGCGCAGGAGCCATTGATCGGTGAAGAACTCTTTGCCTCTGGAGCTTATCTCAACGCAGGGAGAGTGCATCATGTTAGTTTATATGCGCAAGATGTATTGCGTTGGCTGATTGTGATCGCCCTGATTATTGGGGCAGTAATGAAACTTTTGGAAGGGATGCTATGAGCCGATTTTTTGCCCCTGTCATCGCAATCGTGGCTGGTTTGCTCGTTTTAGTTGGCTATTTCTTCCCAACCAATTCCTTAGCGGCATTACGCATGATAATTGTCCAGTGGGCAGTTATTCTCGCTGGAGCAGCTATTTTTGTTGGTGTACTGAATCTGCTTAGTGTTCACGTCAAAAAAATAGGCAATAAAGAAAAAGGACGTGGCTATAGCCTCTTATTAATCATATCTCTGCTAATCACATTTGTTTTAGGGATGGTGTTAGGACCAAATAATCCCATAATGACGAACATCTTTAATGCCATTATTTTGCCGGTTGAGACCAGTTTGATGGCTGTCATGGCTGTCACCTTGATCTATGCTGGTATTCGTCTTCTGCGCCACCGTAATGACCTAATGGCAATTATTTTCCTGCTCACGGCATTGGTTGTCATGCTTGGTTCTGCACCTTTGCCTTTTTACGAAATTCCCTTGGTGGGGAGCTATATTCGCCCCAAAATAATCAGCATTTTTGCTTCCAGCGGCGCTCGTGGTATTCTGCTAGGCGTTGCATTAGGCACATTATTAACAGGTTTGCGCATCCTTATTGGCGCAGATCGTCCTTATGGGGGCAAATAAGTAATGGAAGATATTAGATGTCCCGTTTGTGGAGAGACCAATTCTTCCGCATCAGAGAATTGCAAAAAATGTGGCGAACTCCTGCGCCAAACCACCAGCGAATTGGACGGTGCAGGAAAATTGATCGATTCGGGGCAATCACCAACAGCAAAAAAAACATCAGAACTTGAATCTGCTCTCCCTGCATGGCTAAAAAATGCACGTAAAGGAGAAAACGAAGAGGCAGAAGAAGAAGCACCACCGCCTGTTCCTGCCGCAGAAGACAAAAATCCGCCTTCACCAGTAGAAGAGCCAGAAACTGCTGACGATGCCGCTCCCCTTGATTGGCTCGCCGGTCTTGATGATGAAGACGAAGAAGAAGACGAAGAATCTGCCGATTGGCTAGTAAATCTCCAAGGTGACCTTTTCACAGAAGAAGCGGAGGAGGCTCCACCTGGCATCCCAGCGGCGGATGAACCCATAACAGCTGGTGATGCGCCGCGCCTCTCTGATGAGGAGGAAGAGCCTATCAAAACAGGTGAACTTCCTGGCTGGGTTTCTGATCTTCAAGATGAATCCGCCGAAGAAGAAGCTGAACCTTTACCGGATCTTTTTGAAAAAGAAAGCTCCGAGACTTCTCAAGAATTTGTGGAAGATGTGGGGGATGCAAAGAGTGGTGAGCTTCCCGATTGGCTTTCCGATCTTTCAAAGGAAGAGTCTTCAACTTCGCCTTCCATCGAAACATCCCCCGTTCAACCTGCTTCCGTTTCACCGGTGGACGCCGATTCTCCCAGCATTGATCCGGAAGAATCCCTCCCCGACTGGATGTCAAACCTCCAGGCAGATGCAACTACTGAAGAAGAACCTGCTCCTCCAGTAATAGAAGAAGATAGTCAAACAGAAGAAAAATCTCCTCTTAGTGTAGATGATGATCTCCCTGACTGGATGTCCGGCCTTCAATCGGATGCAGTAACTGAAGAAATAACCCCCGAAGAAGAATCTGCTCCCACTACGGTGGCGAGCGATGAAGACCTCCCCGATTGGATGTCAGACAGAGGCAGCACAAGCGATGCCCCTCCTCCAGTAATAGAAGAAGATAGCCAAACAGAAGAATCTCCTCTTAGAGCAGATGATGATCTCCCTGATTGGATGTCTGGTCTCCAATCGGATGCGGCTACTGAAACATCTCCTGAAGAAGAAGCTACTCCTGTTGTAGAAGATAGCCAAAGAGAAGAACCCTCGCTTAGTGCAGATGATGATCTCCCTGATTGGATGTCTGATATACAATCAGATGGAGCTGAAGAGATTACTGAAGAACCTTCTCTTGATCTTGCGAGCGATGATGACGCCCCGGATTGGCTTTCCTCACTCCCAGCTGAAGATTCATCTGCGGAAGATGCTTCTTTGGCAGACGATCTTTCTGAAAAGGAAGCAAGTCAACAGGAGTCTGTACCCTCTGTAGAATCAGCGGTAGATGCTGACGAGACGGAAATCCCCCTTCCGACGGAATCAGATCTCCCAGACTGGCTATCCAAAATGGAGAAACCCGCGACAGGTTCTTTAGCTGAGGTAAAGCCTGAAGAAACGCCAGCTTTTTCTGAGGGAGATGCTCCTGATTGGCTCGAATCTTTACCTTCAGTTGAGACGAGCGGTGATGAAGAAGTTACTCCCTCCGCTTCAGCTAGTTCTGTATTTGTAGGGGACGATGTTTTTTCTGATGCAAGCGAAGATGATACAGACGAAATTTTCGGAATCGAGATGCCTGATTGGCTTTCTAGCTTGGGACCTGAAGACGCGGATGCAGAAGCGAGTGCTGAAGCTGAGGCTTCTGAAGGAGATGAAGACCTTTCTTCTGAGGAAGAATTGCCAAGTTGGGTACAGGCGATGCGCCCTGTGGCTTCGGTTGTTTCCGGTTCTTCTGATGATGAGAGTGAACATATTGTCGCAGAGACGGGGCCTCTCGCTGGGTTAACTGGCGTTTTGCCTGCCAGCCCAGGTTTGGGAGAATTGAGCAAACCAAGAGCACATTCGATTAAGTTGCAGGTGAGCGAAAGTCAGCAGAGCAGTGCGGCAATGTTGGAAGGACTTTTGGCAGGGGAAGCGGAGCCAATATCTTTTAGTGCACAAGAAAAAACTTCTTCAATTCCTGTTTTGCGTTGGGTAATTGCGATATTACTTTTTTTTGTGGTTGGTTCTTCACTGTCTAGTCAAACTCGGATGGTATCTTCTCCAAATATGGAGATTCCTGAAATTCGGGATGCAATTAATATAGTAAATCAACTTCCAGGAGGGGGGAGTACACTGCTGATTTTTGATTATGAAGCAGGGTTTTCTGGTGAAATGGGTGCTGTTGCTGCCCCATTGGTGATGCAATTATTATCACGTGGAGAAAATCTGGCAATTATTTCCACATCGCCGACAGGACCTGTATTAGCTGAAAACTTTTTAGGTGAAATTCAAAAACAAAGTGACTATGAGCTTCAAGCGGGTGCAAATTATCGGAACCTTGGGTATATACCTGGTGGAGCATCGGGGATGTTAAGTTTTATCTCTAACCCACAGGCTACTCTTCACAAGCAGGTAGATCAAAAATCTGTTTGGGATTTACCTCCTCTTGAAGGTGTGAATCGTTTTTCCGATTTTTCTGTTGTTGTTATCCTAACTGAAGATGTCGAAAAAGGACGCACTTGGGTAGAGCAAAGTACGACATTTTTTGGCAGTATTGAAAACGCTATCTCGGTACCTCCAATATTGATGGCAATTAGCGCGCAAGCGGAACCGATTATTTATCCATACTATGCATCTGGACAGGTGAGTGGGTTGGTGAGTGGGCTTTCAGGTGGTGCGACCTATGAGCGTATGCTGGGACAAAATGGATTTGGTAGAAAATACTGGGATTCTTATAGTGTTGGGCTACTCCTTGCAGAAATTATGATTGCAATTGGAGCAATGACCAATCTCTTGGTAGCCTTGAGGGCGCGTCAGAAAACACCAAAGGAGGAGAATTAAAGTGCCAGCTATTTCTTCTGAATTAATTTCAGGCGTTGTTGCCTTTCTCCTGACAATTTTTGTGCTTTCCTATCTAATAGGAGATCAATTTCTCTTTAGAGCGGCGATCTATATTTTTGTCGGTGTTTCAGCCGGGTATGTAGCAACAGTTGTTTGGTATCAGGTTTTGACTCCACAATTAATCCAACCACTACTTTTTGGCTCTGGCGGTGAAAGAACTTTAGCGATTTTCCCATTCTTCCTGACTATATTGCTCTTTGCCAAAGCGGTCCCCGCTCTATCCAAGCTGGGGACTCCTTCTGTTGCCTTCATGGTTGGGGTTGGCGCAGCTGTTGCAATTGGTGGCGCGGTGACAGGGACAATATTTCCGCAGACGGGGGCGGCGATTGATGAGGTTGGCAGAAACTCTTTTGAAGGCGTTTTGATGCTTTTTGGCACGATCTCAACACTGATCTACTTCCAATTTAGCGCAAAACGGGGGGACGATGGTGAGTATCGTCGCAACCTTCTAACGAGAATTTTCTCATTTATCGGCAAAGTCTTTATCGCAATTACTTTTGGTGTCCTATTCGCGGGTGTTTACTCCGCAGCCTTAACGGCGTTCATTGAACGTCTTGACTTCCTATCCTCTTTTATCACTTCTCTAAAAACCCTATGGCTTCCGTAATCGAAGGTGATTCTGTCCTAACGCTTGATGTCGGCTCAGCAACAACGCGAGCGATGCTCTTTGACGTGGTAGAAGGTCGTTATCGCTTCATTGCCATTGGGCAATCGCCCAGTACGGCTCATGCACCTTTTAATGATATTTCTGCAGGCATTGGGGAAGCAATTGAAAGTCTTGAAGAGGTGACGGGTAGAAAATTTATTGATAGTGATCAGCGCCTGATCTCATCCGTTCAAGAAGATGGAAGCGGCGTAGACGCTATTACAGCTACTATTTCTGCAGGGGCAACGCTCAAGATTGTTATCGCAGGATTACTTTCAGACGTTTCACTTGAAAGTGCAAGAAACCTTGCAGAATCAACTTATGCTCGTGTTGTCGAAAGCATCAGCCTTAACGATTCTCGCAAAGAAGAAGAACAAATTGACGCCATTCTCAGAGCCAATCCGGACCTGATCATCATCGCGGGCGGCACAGATGATGGTGCTTCACAGTCTTTGAAGAAAATCATCGAAATTATCGGGCTGACAGCTTACCTGATGCCCAAAGATAAACGCCCGGTAATTCTCTTTGTGGGTAATCAGAAAATGGAAGCGGACGTCCGCGAAACACTCGAAATGCTGAGTAGCGGATTTCATACCACGCCCAATATTCGCCCTTCTGTGGCAACAGAAGATTTACGCGCTGCTCGTAAAGAATTGGCACGTGCTTTTATTGAGATTCGCAAAAAGCAAATGCCAAGTGTCGAAGAACTCGATATGTGGGCAGGGGGGCGGGCACTTCCCTCTGTTTTTGCCGAAGGAAGAATTGTCCAGCTCCTCAGCAAACTTTATGGCAGCGAGAAACCGCTTCTTTCTGTAAATCTGGGCGCATCTTCTACAGCTGTTTCAGTCGGATTTGGGGGGCGTCTTCAGACCAAAGTCTACCCACACCTTGGAATGGGCGCAGGTATTGCGGAGCTTCTTTCGCATACCAGCACTGAAAATATCACTCGCTGGCTGACCATTGATGTCTCTCCTCAGCGTATCAGCGATTATGTATATACCAAAGCTCTCTATCCTAATAGTATTCCGGCCACTCAGGATGATTTGCAGATTGAGCAAGCGTTGGGACGAGAAGCTCTTCGGATTGCGATGAGTGCTGCACAGAAAAAACTCCCGGATGGCGTGCCCACTCTTAAGAAAAATTTGCTACCATCATTTGAAATTATTCTGGCCGGAGGCAGTATCCTTTCAAATGCGCCCACCTTTGGACAGAGTCTTCTCATCCTGTTGGATGCGTTGCAACCAACGGGTGTTAATACCCTGATTCTTGACGCAAATAACCTCCTCCCTGCATTAGGTGCAGCGGCAGAGATCAATAGCATCTTGCCTGTGCAGGCACTTGAATCGGGTGCATTTGTTAATCTTGCGACTGTTGTTTCGCCCCTCAGTTCTTCCCGTTATGGGACAAATATCCTCAAAGCCAGTCTACGCCGTGCAGACGGTTCTGTTAGCGTAGTAGAAGTAAAACAAGGTGGCCTTGAAGTGCTTCCCCTTCCGATAGGTCAGGTTACTGATCTTGTTCTACAGCCGCAGCATCGTGCAGATATTGGGCAGGGCGCGGGTAAAAAAATATCTATGCAAGTTGGCGGCAGCGCGTTGGGTCTCGTCCTCGACGGACGTGGTCGCCCCCTTGATCTAATATCTGATGAAGTGCGTCGTCGCAGTTTAATCAAAAAATGGCTCTGGACGCTAGGAGGCTAAGACCATGCTCGCGCCTGTATCCCATAATCTTGCTTTAACAACAATCGTTCGTAAAAGGCAACTGCCTGTTAAAGGCGAAGTAATTACAAGGCTAAATAAACGCGTTTTGGCTAGTGATGTAATAGCAGAAGCCGAATATTCTCATAAGCACCATTTGATTGATGTAGCGCGTATTTTGGGTATTACATCTAAAGCAGCTGAAAAAAAGATAGGTGATATTCGTGTCGGACAAAATTTGGCTGCAGGCACAGTTGTTGCCAGTGGTGGAGGCTTGTTTTCCCCAGCGATAAAAGTGGAACATAGCGGCCATGTTGTGGCTGTTGGTGGTGGTCAGGTTTTATTGGATATTTCAGGCAAAGAGTTTGAGCTTAAAGCAGGGATTTCTGGTGAAGTGATCGAGTTGATCCCTGATCGTGGCGCAGTGATTCAAGAAGTTGGCGCATTAATTCAGGGTGTGTGGGGGAACAGTCGAATTAGCAGTGGAACGCTCCACGTTCTCATTGAGAAGCAAACCGATATATTGGAAGCAAGCCAATTCGACATCAGTCTCCGCAGCCTGGTTATTTTAGCGGGATCGTGCCAAGATGCAAAAAGCCTTAAATCAGCGGCAGATATTACAGTGCGTGGGCTGATCCTATCCAGCTTAGCACCTTCTTTAATTGGTTTGGCGCGCAAGATGCCTTATCCCATTATTGTTACAGATGCGATCGGTAAGCAAGCGATGAATTTGAGTGCGTATAAGATTTTAAGTACCAATAATCAACGTGAAAATGTGACCGTGAATGCCGCCCCCTATCATCAATATAAAGGGACGCGCCCCGAGGTTATTATCCCGTTGCCGCATACTGATTTGCCTCCCGCCCCGCGTGATGTGGAAACTTTTTCGCCAGGGCAAAAAGTGCGTATGCGTCGCGCCCCCCACGCTGGCGCGACGGGAACATTAAGACGTTTGCCAGATGGCTTGGAAACTTTGCCAAATGGTTTACGTGTCTTGGCAGGTGAAGTTAAGTTAGATAATGGGGAGCAACTTATTGTTCCTCTGGTAAACTTGGAAGTATTGGGATAAGATAATCTCAATTAGGAAAGAGGAGAAGAGCTATGGCACTATTTGATGAAAATGATGATCTAACTTTTGAAGATGAGGGTGAAGAAGAAGCCCTTCCAGGAGAATCAAGCAATCGTACCTTTATTATTGCTGCCAGTGTTCTTGGTGGAATTATTCTCCTGTCGTTAATTTGTGTTGCCGCATATGCTTTGGTGGTAGTACCCAACCAACGAACGAGTACGGCTGATACAGAAGCGACCCAAATTGCGCAAAACACGCAAGTTGCTGAAATGTTGACAGAAACCGCTGTAGCAGATGCGTTGGCACAGGCTCCTATAGCCAGCCCAAGTGCCATTGCTTCACCGACAGCAAGTCCAACCCCCGTTGTGGCGGTTGCTACCGAAACACCAACGGCAACACCTGATGTTGCCGCTACAGGGACTGTCGCTGCTGCACTAACGCAAGCAGCAGACGCCATCCTGACAGTTGTGCCTACTTCCTCTGCTCTCCCTGATGGTGGTTTTGCAGATGATGTGGGTATTCCTGGTCTGGTCGCGCTGACAATTGTATTTGTTGCGGTTATCTTTTTTGCACGGAGATTGCGAAAAGCTTCTGCCATGTAGAAAAGAATAAAAGATAATTAAAAATCCCCTAACGCTGAATGCATTAGGGGATTTTTTGATTCGAATCTCTCATCCCATCTTTCAGATATGCTCACAAAGGGCGGAGCTATATTTTATGGGACAAGATAAATAATCGTATCGCCTTGTGTAAAGACTGGCTCAAGAAAACGCTGTAGTTTTCTCTCATCTACTCGGTAAGTCGATTTTTCAAGTGAGCTAAGAACCACGTAACGCACATTATATTGGTCTAAGAGAGCTTTGGTTATTTCCCAATCGGGAGAAGTATAGATCGTTTCGACATCTCCTTCGCGTGAGCCAATTTCTTCATGCCCGCCGCGCCATTGCGATTCGTGTCCGGGCCAGCCAAGAATTGTTGGGAGGCCGCTATTTGTCGAGATGCGGGCGTAGCCGGTATAGCTTCCGCCAACGGCTTCAAGAATCACACCATCGGGCGCGCTTTGCAACCACTCGATTGCAGCAGCTTCATCTTGCTGCACATGCGCCGCGCCGTCTAGCGTCATCGTGCCGCTCCTTGTTTTGCTAATGACCCCGTAAAAGGGGTAGATTAATGCCGCTATTAGCAGAAGAAAAAGTCCCAGTCGATGTGCCCGACCCCAGTTGTTGCGCAGCTCTTTTAGGAGCGTTGCGCTCCCATAGGCAGCAGCAAGACTCCATAAAAGCCAGGCCTGATAATAAAATTTGAAGACGGTATTCATCCGTGTTCCAAACTGATCACGTAGATAAAAGAACTCCGGGGCAATAACAAGCAGACTTCCTAAAAGCGTTAATAACAGGATGAAGGATGTCGCCGAGGGCGCACGCCTTTCATCTTGCTCGGCATCATCTGGCATCTTTCTGAAGAAGAGCAATGATACTGCTCCCCCCGCAACAAGAAGCAGGGTGAGGCTTCCCATAATATATTCCAGCCGACGGGCGGATGCCTGTCTAAAAAGCTCACCAAAACTTGTCAATCCCTGCGATTGGATGAGGGTTATTGCTAAACTGGAATTGGCGAGGGAAGCAACCCAAGCTATGAGCCAGGAAAAAAGCCAAAGGAAGAGTAGCAAGCCTAAAATAAAAGCGAAACCGAACTTCCAATTGACAGAGCGTTTTTCACCGCGCCAGAGATAGATCATCCAAAAAAAGATGGGCAATAATAATGTCCCGAACATGACCCAAAGATGCGCGCCGCGCGTCGGGTTGATTAAGTTGGGGAGAATACCACCTGCTTGGGAGGCGAATCCGAAATAAAAAGGGATGTAGAGAAGGATGGCGGCGATGCCTGTCAGCATCCCGAAATAGAGAAAATCTTCGAGACGAGACCAGCTCCAGCCAGTTTTATGGGCGCGTTTGAGCGTGTAGGCTGAAGCAATCAGCGCGGCTGCGATGAGAATATCCCAAGTGTTGAGAAAGGCAAGGCCGCCAAGAAGAAGGGCAACGATAAAGATACCAAGTGGGTGAAGGAAGAGTTTGAAGTTGAAGATTTTAGTTTCGCCGTGCCACCCGCCGAAGAAGATATTGAGGGCGATGGAGACCGCGAGCAAGGCGAAGGGTAACGAAAGAACGTGAGGGTGTAAATCGCCGAGCAGAAATGAGAAGAAGGGGAATTCATCAATCACTTCGCGGAAATTGCCTGCGAGGTCAAAATCCTGGACGACGCGAGAAGCACGCCACCACCACCAAAACCGTTCGGGGATGGGTTGCATGGAGGCGGGGTCTTGGTTGATGGTTTTTATATTCAGCCATGTCCAGAAATTTTCGGAGCCAGAAACCCAGAAGATGCCTTTTTGATGCAGGAGTTCAAGGAAGCCTTCAAAGTTGGAGATGAGGAGAAGGAAGAGGGGGGCAAATAATGCAGAATGCCGAATACCGAGTGTTGAAGATTGTTCGCTGAAGTCTGAAGTCTGAAGTCTGAAGTCTGTAGAAAGCAGATTGTATAAAATACCGTATGCCCCAATTGCGCTGAGTGCAAAGACGAGAGCGGTCATTAAGTTGAAGGCAATGCTGCCAGCGGTAGCTGTGATTTTGGCAATCATGGCGGTCATGATATAACCAAAATGATAATAAGAGATGGCGTAGCCAGCTAGCCATGGGTCGCGGGGAGGGAAGGTGGGCGAGCGCAAGATGGCGTTGATAAAAGCCAACTCCATTGGTTTTTCTGTGCCGAGTGCTTCGGGATTTGCCGCACGCAGGAGAGCTATTGCGGCAAAGGAAAGAAAGAAGATGATTTCAACGGTGATGATGAGTTTTGAATTGGATTTTAGCCAATCGATGATGGACGGTAGACGGTGGACGGTGGACGGTCTTTCCTCTTCGGTCAACGGTCTACTGTCTACTGTCTTGGATATAGCCCACCAACTTAGTCCTGCTAAAATTGCCAATCCCAGTAAGATTCCCCCAATATTATTTTGTGCGATTCCGAGCGAGGTGAGTATCCAAAATGTATAGCCCCAGATGAGCAGACCAGCAGTGCGTGCGAGGGCATAGCCGCGATCTGCAAATTTGGGGAAGAGATGGTAGGTGAGGGGAAAGGTGAGTAGCCCGAGTAGGGTAAGTGTGATGTACCAAGCGATGAAATTAATCATAAATTATTTTGATATATTACGTATTTCGTATTGCGTAATGATTTAGGTAGAGGGAAAACTGAAAATTCCTTCAGAATTAGGTTCAAACTCACGAGTTTCTATTACTGCATCCAAATTTAATGCACCATAAATATGAGGAAACTCCCCATGCAACGATGTGGGCGTGGATTCTGGCGCGGGGTGCGCAGGCGGGTCCCATTGAAGACGAGCGGTGAGTTTTTCAGGGTCAATGACGAGAAGGATTAATCCCTTTTGTGCGGCATAAAAGGCATTCGCCACAGGTACGGCTTGCTCCGCCGTTGAGCAATGGATAAAGCCTTCTGTTTCGAGACTTTCAGCCTTATATGCGCCTTTTTCTTGGGCAAGTCCCCAATTTTTACGAGGGGTGATATGGTAGATGAGCATTTTTTAGTTTCTAGTGTTTTTATTCAGTAGTTAAGTGTAGGGTGTATTGGTTGTAGAATTATATCCTACAGTTCACTTTCTTAAAGAAAAAGGCACTGAGTGTTTTAGAAACACTCAGTGCCTTTGATTTTACTGAACACTGAAAACTGAATATCGCCTTACGCTCTCTCTACGACAATCTTTGTCTTATCTCGTAAACGATAATCACCATTTTTCGCTAAAACCTTATCTACAACGTTTTCTGGTACATCTACAAAGGTATTCTGGTCTTGGATGCTGATTGCGCCAATCACTTTGCCTGAAATTTTTGCGTGGTATGCCAAAGTCCCGACCACTTCACCAGGGCGGATACCATCGGTGCGACCTTTATCAAGGCTCAGGCGTACCATCCCGGCTTCGTGTGATTTTCTGGAACCAAAATTAGCCCGAGAGCGTTTATTGCCACGCCCCTGATTGCGTTTTGTATTTTTTCGATTGGGATGCGATTTCCATTCGTTCACCTTGCTAATATTCTCAACCGCTTGCTCTTTATTTTGTTCTCGCATAACGCGCAGGGCGGCGGCGGCAATGTCCATTGGCTCGTGCCCTTCTGCAGCCAATTTTTCGACTATTGTCATTTCATTGCTGTAGCGTCCGCGAGTGAGCCAAACTTCCATGCGTTCATAAACCTCGCCACGGCGTTTTTCTAAAACTTGATCTTTTGTAGGCAAATCAGTTTGGGTCTGTTTTTGACGGGTATAGCTTTCAATGCGGCGCAACATGCGCGTATCTCGTGGAGAGAGTAATGAAATTGCTACGCCATCTTTTCCTGCACGACCTGTGCGTCCGATACGATGCACGAAAACCTCGGGGTCTTCAGGCAAATCGTAATTAACAACGTGGGATATATTATTGATATCGAGTCCGCGAGCGGCTACGTCGGTGGCGACCAAAACTTGGATGCGGTCATTTTTAAAACGGGACATGACACGTTCGCGCGCGTCCTGAGAGAGATCACCGTTAATCATTTCAGCCGATATGCCTCGAGCTGCGAGTGCGTTTGCCAGCTCCCCTGTTCCGACTCTGGTGCGGACGAAGATGAGGGTACGCGTCATATCTTCTGTCTCAAAAAGACGGGAAAGGGCGGCAAATTTATCGCGGTGGTTGACAAGGTAATAGCGTTGTTCAATCGCCGCAACAGTGAGTTGTTTTTTCTTGATAGTGACAGTTTCGGGCTTGTTGAGGTATTTCCCCGCTAGTTGACGCATTCTATGTGGCATGGTTGCCGAGAAGAGTGCGATTTGTCTATTATTTGCTGTTGCATCTAAGAGGGTTTCAATATCATCTATGAAGCCCATGCTGAGCATTTCATCTGCTTCGTCTAAGACGAGGGTACGAACTTCGCTGAGATCAAGGGCTTTGCGACGTTGTAGAAGATCGAGCAAACGCCCAGGGGTTCCCACTACTACGTCCACGCCGCGTTTGAGAGCACGCAATTGTTTACTGTAGGATGAACCTCCGTAGATGGCAAGCACGCGTAAATTCAGGTGCGAACCGTATCCTTCCATCGCTTTAGCTACTTGCATGGCAAGTTCACGAGTCGGGGAAAGAATCAGGGCTTGCGGTTTCTTTTGTCCGGGAATTAAATTGTGAAGAACGGGGAGAGAGAAGGCGGCTGTTTTTCCCGTGCCTGTTTGGGCTTGCCCGATGACATCTACGCCAGTGAGCATGATGGGAATCATTTGTGCCTGAATGGGGGTTGGTTCGGTATAGCCAAGTTTGTCGAGAGCCTGCTCCAGTTCGGGGCGCAGGTTTAGATCTGAAAATTGTGTAGACATTTTGTCTCCTAGATTGGGTGATATTCACCACGACACTCCTGTGAGTATGCTTTGAGAAGGCACGAAGCTCACAAATTTTTTCTCTGTGAAATACAAAGAAAAGCTCTGTGTTCTTTGTGTCTCTGTGGTGAGACTGGGTCTTGATAGCATCAGCTTTTCAGCCGATGCACCTGTTCTTCAACAGTTGACCCATCCCAATTTAAGAGCCATGCTGTTGCAAGAAAAACGCCCGAATCTTGTCGGGCGTTACGTAGAACTACCAAAACGAGAATAATTGCTCCTTACGGAGCGGACGGTAGTATATCATAGTTTTTTAGGAATTGGGAATTGTTATCATGTCCTTCTAATCCTATCTCCTACCCATTCTTCAAAAAGGGTAAAATATCATCATCTATAGGAGAAACGCCCATGACCCTGAACTTGCTACTGAACCGAAAATCTATCCGAGCATTTGAGAAACGCCCCATCGAAGCTAATGTACGCGCCAAAATCCTGGAAGCAACCCTGCGCGCACCCACCGCCGGAAATATGATGCTCTACTCGATTTTGGATATCACCGACCAAAGCATTAAAGAGAAATTGGTCAAAACCTGCGATAACCAACCTTTTATTGCTCGCGCGCCGATGGTTTGGATTTTTCTCGCAGATTATCAGCGTTGGTACGATTACTTCATTCACTCTGGCGTCGATGAAATTTGTGCTGAGCGTGAAATTAAGATGCGCAAACCCGAAGAAGGCGATCTCTTTTTAGCTTGCTCCGACACCTTAATAGCCGCGCAGAACGCCGTTATTGCCGCAGAATCTTTTGGGCTTGGTTCCTGCTATATTGGCGATATTATGGAGAATTATGAAATCCATAAAGAGCTATTCAATTTACCATCCTATGTTTTCCCCATCGGGATGCTGGTTTTTGGCTACCCTACCCAACAACAAAAAGACCGCCAGATGACGAGCCGTTTTGACGAAAAATTTATTGTTTTTAAGAATGAGTACCAACGTCTGGGTGGTGATGATTTTAATGAGATGTTCGCCGAGCGAGAGAAATCTTTACCACAAGGCAAGGCAATGCGCGGCATCACGAATTATGGACAGCATATGTTCTTGCGTAAATTTGATTCTAAATTTTCAAGAGAGATGAGCCGCTCGGTGCGGGAGATGGTCAAAGCATGGGTAGGTTAGCGTTTTACCCTTGACAACCTCTCCTTTTCACCGATAATAGACCCCATCGCGAAGACGGAGAAAAGTACGTCAACCCAAAACCGTTAGAGAGGCGTGGAGATATGCTGAAACTCCCGCTCGGCAAAAGTTGACCGAAGTTCCCTCCTGAGTTGTCTAGGTGAAAATTTGCAAGTAATAAGTTTGCAAGTTGCGTAGTTTAGACCGTAATTCCTACGTTATAAGGGCTACCGATAAATGCCGGTTTTGAGTGGATTTGTGCCAAGCGGCGGTTGAGTAGAATGACAGCATTATCGTCATTCGTATCGAAACCAAAGCGGAGAAAACAAATCAACGTGGGTGGTACCGCGGGAAATTCCCTCCCGTCCCATTGCGGACGGGAGTTTTAATTTAACACGAAGGACACAAAGTGTCACAAAGGTTTAAAAACAATAAAAGTTTTTCCTTCGTGTTCCTTAGTGACCTTTGTGTTTAAAAGATAAGGAGAAACCTATGCTTGATAAACTGAATGAAATCCAAGCCACTGCCCTATCAGCCCTTGAGGAAGTGCAAGATGAAGCGGCATTGCAGGCATGGAAGCAAAAACATACCGGCGGAAACTCTGAATTAACAGGTGTTTTTAAAGGCATCGGGAAAGTTGCTAAAGAAGATCGCGGCAAGGTCGGGAAGCGTGCTAACGAAGTCAAAGTCGCACTCGAAGCTGCTTTGACGGCACGTAAGTCGGAGGTCAAGGAAGCTGCGCTGGCGCGTTCTCTCGAGGAAGACCACTTAGATGTGACCCTCCCCGGTCGCCCCTTCCGTCATGGAGGAATTCATCCCGCGACCCAAACCCTGCGCCGCACCCTTAAGATTTTGGGCGATATGGGATTCCAAGTTTACACATCCCGCGAAGTGGAATCGGATGCCTATAACTTTGAGCATCTCAATTTCCCGCCCGGACACCCCGCGCGAGAAATGCAGGATTCCTTTTATATAGAAGGCACCGATACCGCACAGGTGATGCGAACGCATACTTCTCCTGGGCAAATCCGTGCCATGCGTGAATATGCCGCGAGCAATCCTGAAAACCCGCCCCCTATCCGTATCTCTTTGCCGGGGATGTGCTACAGAAGCGAGCAGATTACGCATCGCTCTGAGATTCAGTTTAATCAGGTTGAAGGATTGGCAATCGGAGAATTTATCACTTTCAGCGATTTAAAAGGTACACTCTCTGATTTTGCACGCAGAATGTTTGGGCAACACGCACGAACACGTTTCCGCGCTCAACATTTCCCCTTCACAGAGCCTTCCGCCGAAATGGACGTGGAATGTTTCCTCTGCGGCGGCGAAGGTTGTAATGTCTGCAAAAAAGCGGGCTGGCTAGAAATTCTCGGCTGCGGTATGGTGCATCCTAATGTGCTGACTGCCGGTGGCTATGACCCAAATCGCTACACCGGTTTCGCCTTCGGGATGGGCACAGAGCGCCAAGCGATGTTACGGCATAATATCAAGGATATTCGTTATTTCTGGGGAAATGACGAACGATTCTTGGAGCAGTTTTAATAGAACGCAGATTTAGCGGATTAGGCAGATTTACACGGATAAAAACTTAAACCGCTAAGACGCAAAGAACGCAAAGGTTTTTAAAAATTCGCGCAATTCGCTCATTCGCCTAATCAGCGCAATCCGCGTTCCATTTTTTAGGAGTAAACTATGAAATTACCAGTATCTTGGATAAAAGATTACGTCAACATAAATATCCCCGTAGAAGAACTCGCTCGCCTACTTACCCTAGCGGGACTCGAAGTAGAAGAAATCCGCTATGTGGGTTGGGAAATGCCCAAATATGAAGATGGCGAAACCCACGAATTCAAAACCTACGGACTCGAATGGGATCGTGAAAAGCTCGTTGTGGCAGAAATCAGCGAAGTGAAAGCGCACCCCAACGCCGACAAACTCGTCCTTTGCGATCTTTATGATGGCAAAGAACATTGGACAGCCCTCACCGGCGCGCCAAACCTTCTCCCATTCAAAGAAAAGGGTAAATTAGAAAAGCCTCTCAAAGTTGCCTATGCCAAAAAGGATTCCGTCCTTTACGATGGGCATAAAGACGGGCAAGTTTTGATGAAGCTCAAATGTGCCAAAGTGCGCGGCATCGAATCTTGCTCGATGGTCTGCTCGGAGAAGGAACTTGGTATCTCGGACGACCACGAAGGCATTATTATTTTGGATGATGACGCGCAGACGGGGATGTCCCTAGCGGATTATATGGGAGATGCGGTGCTGACTATCGACATCCTGCCGAATAACGCCCGTAACGTGAACGTGCTTGGCGTTGCCCGCGAGATTGCTGCCCTCACTAATCAACAACTTAAACGCATCGATAAGAAACCTTATGAAAGCAGCGGAGAACCCATCGCTGATAAAGTAGCTATCGAAATCGCCAACCCTGAGCTAAATCCGCGCTTTGTTTTGGGACTCATCCGCGATGTAGAAATCGCCCCCAGCCCCTATATCATTCAACGCAGATTGCGGCTGGCAGGCATCCGCCCGATCAATAATCTCGTGGATGCGACTAACTACGCCATGTTCGAGATTGGCGAACCGCTCCATGCTTTTGATTATGATGTTTTGGTTGAAAGAGCGAAGGGTAAAAAGATTACTATCTCCACCCGCACCGCCGATGCCGGTGAAAAGCTGACCACTCTCGATAATGTAGAGCGAAATTTACAAGAAAGCAACGTCCTTGTCTGTGACACCGCTGGCTCACTTTCCATCGCCGGCGTGATGGGTGGGCTGGAAAGCGAAGTCACCGATAAGACCAAAAACGTGCTTCTCGAAGGCGCGGCGTGGCAATTCATTAATATTCGCCGCACTGCAAATCATCATAATTTGCCCTCCGAAGCCTCCTACCGTTTCTCTCGTGGCGTGCACCCCAGCCTCTCTGAAGATGGCGTGAAACGCGGGCTATATTGGATGCAAAAATGGGCAAAAGGCAAAATCGCCCCCGATCTCGTCGATAATTATCCGCTCCCGTCCGTCGACCCCACCGTCACTGTCAGCGAAGCGGATGTCAAACGTCTGTTGGGCATTGAGCTGACTGCCGAGAAAATCTCGAAGCTCCTCACCAAGCTGGAGTTCAGCACGCAAGTTGAGGGCACGAGCGTCACGGCGGTCACTCCGCCATTCCGCCTCGATATCGGCGTAGGAATTGTTGGCAAAGCCGACCTCATCGAAGAAATCGCCCGCATTTATGGTTACGATAAAATCCCAGAAACGCGCCTCAGTGACCAACTGCCTCCACAGCGCGGAAATCCCGCTTATGATTGGGCAGAGAAATCCAAAAATCTACTCTCCATGCTCGGCTTGCAAGAGACAGTCAACTATCGCATGACATCGCCAGCGGCGCAAGAACGGCTCGGCTCGCAGGGCGAATTTGTGAAGGTGGCGAACCCGGTTTCGCCCGAAAAAAGCGTTTTGCGCCGTAGCCTAATGGGTAGTGTGCTATCAAATATCGAAGTAAATGCCCGCGTGCGCGAGACGCTGGCTTTCTTTGAGATTGGCCCTGTTTTCGTGCCAAAAGATGGCGATTTGCCCGATGAGCCGCAAAAATTAGCAATTGCGATGACGGGACGCCGACAGCCCCCCGCGTGGGATTCGGATGATAATTCTGTGATGGATTTTTATGATATGAAGGGCGTAACGAACGCGTTTTTGGCTGGCTTGCAATTAAAAAACATCGCCTACGTTCCAGCGGATTCTTCGTTAATGCCCGGTGCGGCGTTTCACCCTGGCAAATCTGCCCAAGTGAGCGTAAATGGCGTGGTCGTGGGCGCGTTTGGTGAAATTCACCCCCTTGCAGCAGAGAAATTTGCCTTCGGTGATGCCCCCGTTCTCGCGGCAGAATTTGATGTTGCCGCCTTGCGCGCCGCCAAGCAAGATTTTGAAATCGAGCCTGTGCCCGCCTTCCCGCCCATGCACGAAGACATCGCCCTGATCGTAGACGAAGACCTCCTTGCCGAAAAAGTCGATTTTCTTATCCGCCAAACCGGCGGCAAGATGCTCGCAGACGCGCGACTATTTGATGTCTACCGTGACGGAAAACTCGGTGAAGGCAAAAAATCGCTGGCTTACGCGCTGACATACCAAGCTCCCGACCGCACGCTGACAGATAAGGAAGCGGCGAAGATCAGGAATAAGATTGTGAAGCGGTTAGAGAGAGAGGTGGGGGCGGAGTTGCGAGGCTGATTTCACAAAGCCACACGAAGAAGCACGAAGGTTAAATGCAGACTTCCGAATTCTCAAAGAATTCGGAAGTCTTTTTGTATCAACACAACTTTATTTTATTTAATTTCCTCCCCTATGCCATTCTCCTTAAAAACTGCTTGAACAATCTCTCTGGCATCGGCGAAGATTTTTTCAAGATGATTTTCGTCGATAAAACTTTCAGCATAAATTTTATATTTATCTTCCGTACCCGAAGGACGAATGACAAACCAGCCATTCTGCGATGAGACTTTCAGCCCGCCGATGGGGGCATTATTGCCGGGGGCACGCGTCAGGATACTTGTAATTTCGTCACCTACCAGTGTACTTGCAGTAATTGCTTCGGGAGTCAGATTTTTCAGGATGTTTTTTTGTTCCAGAGAGCCGGGCATATCGCTGCGGCTGTAGAGTGGATTGCCGAATAATTCGGTCAATTCCTGATAAATTTTGCCTGGGTCGCGTTGGGTTTTGGCGAGTATTTCTGCTGCCAACAAGCCCAGAATTATTCCGTCCTTGTCTGTAGACCAAACCGTGCCATCCTTGCGTAGGAAGGATGCGCCAGCACTCTCTTCGCCACCAAAACCGTAGGAGCCGTCGTAGAGACCGTCCACAAACCATTTGAATCCGACTGGCACTTCTGACAACTCCAAGCCTAATTTTTTAGCGACGCGGTCTATCATGGAACTGGAGACGAGCGTTTTTCCAATTTTCAAATCATTGCGCCAGCCAGGTCTGTTGCGAAAGAGATACCAGATCGCCACCGCCAGATAGTGATTGGGGTTCAGCAAACCAGAAGATTGGGTAACGATACCATGTCGATCCACGTCCGGGTCGTTGCTAAAAGCGATATCAAAGTCATCCTTTAATCTGATCAAACTGGCCATCGCGTAAGGGGATGAGCAATCCATCCTGATTTTTCCATCATGGTCGAGAGACATAAAAGAGAAGGTCGGGTCAACGTGATTGTTGACGACGGTCAGGTCGAGCTTATGAACGTCTGCGATCACATCCCAATAATTGGCTGCCGCGCCGCCCATCGGGTCAACGCCGATCTTGACGCCCGCAGCGCGGATGGCATCGAAATCGATCACGTTTTCCAAATCACGGACATAGGGCAGGACGTAGTCATATTTTTGTGTGGTGTTGGTTTGCAAGGCTTCTTTTAGCGAGATCCGTTTTACGTTTTCAAGACCCTTTTTCAGGATTTCATTTGCCCAATTTTGGATAATGCCGGTGGTCTCTGGATCTGCGGGACCACCGTTGATTAGGTTATATTTGAAACCGCCATCTTCGGGGGGATTATGCGATGGCGTGATGACAACCCCATCCGCAAGCCCCCTGTTGCGACCCTGATTGTAGCTAAGAATAGCGTGGGAGATAACCGGCGTGGGTGTATATTCCTGCGATATTCTAATTTCAACACCATTGGCGGCAAAGACTTCGATAGCCGTCCGCTCGGCTGGCTCGGAAAGGGCATGGGTATCTTTGCCGATAAAGAGTGGACCTGTAATATTCTGCTCTTCGCGATATTTGCAAATTGCTTGGCAAATGGCGGCGATATGGTCTTCGTTAAAGCTACCATTCGCTGATGAGCCGCGATGCCCCGATGTGCCAAATGAAACACTTTGCTCGATCTTGTCGGCTTCGGGATGGATGGTGTAATAATCTGAAATTAAACGGGGGACGTGGACAAGCATATCACGGGTAGCTGGTTTACCAGCCATTTCAACAGGACTCATAATCACCTCATTCACTTATTTATGGTTTTGAGTAATTTTAGCATCATACCATGCCTGTTGCCGAACCAAATTATGGAAAACGATGGCATATTTCTATCAGGTATTCTCGTATAAAATACATGTATGAACATCCTCACCCAAATCATCCCCTCCCTGCTTTCTGGTGAGATCGAATGGATCGCCAGCAGATATTCTTTTCCTTGCTTGCCCTAATCCAAAAAGGCTAAAGTCTCCCCTCACAGAAAAAGCCACCGAGTGCTCGCACTCGGTGGCTTTGTATCATTTATCTATTCTCTACTCCCTAACTTATCCTCCCCAAGGCATTTCAGTATATTTCTCAAAGGCTTCATCGTGCATACGTTTGAAGAGTCTTTCGTGGCCTGCTTCCCAACGGGCGAGCATCTCGAGGGTGTCTTTGGCCTCGCCTTCGGCTTTGGATGCGGCTTGCTCGTAAAACTCAGCGAAATCTCTTTCGATCAGGTATGCCATGCGTAGCACGGGCAAATCCGCGACCATGGATTCGCTGACGCTTTGCTCGATCATTTCTGATGCGGCACGCCCGGAGAGAATCTCTACTTCATCCAGTTCGGGGGCGGCTTGCTCGACAGGTTTATTTGTATCTAGTGCGTCAAGATGGGCTTGAATATATTCAATATGACGCTGTTCTTCTTTTGCGATAATTTTAAAAGCCCCACTTGCGGCGGCGTTGCTTAGCCTATCGGCGTTTTTTTCAAAGAAGGCTTTGCCTTCGTATTCGCGTTGTAGGGCATATTCTAAAACTTTGCGGATATTCATTTGAATTTTCCTTGTGATGTGTGTAAGGATTGTAAAAGGTCTCAGTATTTTTTAACGAGAATGAGCGAATGTTCGCGAATGTTTTTATTTTTTGCTTTTATTCGCGTCATTCGTCAATTCGCTTTTAGTGTAGCGGCATTCGCGTTGAAAAGATTTGCTACTTCACTTTCTCCACACTAACCGCCGTCACCTTAAACTCTGGAATCTTTGCCACAGGGTCAAGCACCGCTTGCGTTAATACGTTTGCTGAAGATTCTGGGAAGTGGAAGTTTGTGTACACCATACCGGGCGGGACACGATCTGTGATGATGGCTTTGCTTTCTATACTGCCACGTCTGGAGGAGATACGGATTCGGCTGTCACCGTTTAAGCCTAGTGTGTCTGCATCAACGGGGTTGATTTCGACCAAAGATTCTCCGTAGACTTCCATAATGCCTTCTACGCGGCGGGTCATTTGACCGCCGTGCCAGTGGTAGAGAACGCGCCCCGTAGACATGATGAAGGGATATTCATCATCGGGTGATTCTGCGGCGGGGATATGCTCGATGGGCATAAATCTGCCCTGCCCAATTGCAAATCGTCCCACGTGCAGAATTGGTGTTCCTGTGTGTTCAGCATCTCTGACGGGCCACTGCAAACGCTCGCCATTTTCTAATCTTTCGTGGGTCACGCCAGTGTATTGTGGGGTGAGCGCGGCGATTTCATCCATGATGGCTGAAGTATCAGTATAGTCCCAGCCAGCAAAGCGTCCATTTGATGCTCTCAAGTTGGGGTCAAGAGCGATCATCCGCTTTGCTAACCCAGCAGTAATCTGCCAATCGGGAAGAGAATCGCCCACGGGCTGAATCGCCTGGCGTACCATCTGAATCCGTCTTTCTGTATTGGTGAATGTACCCGTTTTCTCGGCAAAAGATGCGCCGGGGAGCAGGACATCTGCATACATCGCCGTTTCTGAGGGGAAAATCTCCTGCAAAAGGACAAATTCGCAGGCTTCAAGATTGGCGCGGATATGTTTGGTATCGGGGTCAGACATAACGGGGTCTTCGCCGAGAATATAGAGGGCGTTGGTTTTGCCTTGAAGCACATCGGGAATCATTTCGGTGAGTGTTTTGCCCACGTTGCGATTTGCCGTTGCGCCCCATGCCTCCGTAAATTTTTCTTGAACGGCTTCATCGGTCACTTTTTGATAGCCGGGATAAACATTGGGCAGACCACCTAAATCGCACGCGCCCTGCACGTTATTTTGCCCACGCAAGGGGTTCGTGCCGCCGCCGGGAACACCCATATTGCCGAGCGTCATTTGCAAGTTCGCCAACGCCATCACGTTGCGCACACCTTTAATATGCTGGGTGATGCCCATTGCCCACATCGTTGCCATCGGTTTATGTGTGCCCATAATTTCGGCGGCTTCATGTAATAACTCGACAGGCACGCCCGTAATTTCACTCACTTTTTCGGGGGGATAATCTTTAATAACTTCCCGATAAGCGTCAAAACCTACGGTGCGCTCGGCGATGAAATCTTTGTCTTCATATCCTTTTTCATAAATCAAATACATCAAGCCGTTAATTAGAGCAGTATCTGTGCCTGCTCTTTGTTGTAAATGCACGGTTGCCAAATCGGTGATATCAATGCGGCGCGGGTCAGCCACAATTAATTTTGCGCCCCGTCTTTGAATTGCACGTCGTAATTTTGTGCCAAAAACGGGATGTTGTTCGGTCGTATTCGAGCCAATAATGAAAAACGCCTCTGCATTTTCTGCGATGTCATCCATCGAGTTTGTCATTGCGCCAGAACCATACGTGGTAGCCAGACCGGCTACGGTGCTGGAGTGTCAGAGCCGAGCGCAGTGGTCGATGCTATTTGTTCCCACGACCTGCCGCGCAAATTTATTCATTAGATAATTTTCTTCGTTCAAACATTTTGCCGATGTCATAATACCGATGCTATCAGAACCATTTTCTTTTTTGATTCGATGCAGGGATTCGGCGGTGATATTGAGTGCTTCTTCCCAAGATGTTTCTACCCAATCCCAAAGCGGATTCTCTGCGGATTCGATTCTGGATTTGGGCTTGCTACCGCCTTCCAGCAGATACCTGCGGACGCGGGGTTTTTTTACTCGATCTTCATGTTGAACATATTCCCAGCCATAGCGACCCTTGACGCAAGTATGCCCTTCATTGACTGAATTCTCACGGTCGCCGCGTGCGCCAATAATTTTGCCGTTTCGGGTTTCGAGTATTAATCCGCATCCCACGCCACAATAGGGGCAAGTTGTGTGGGTTTCTTCCATCGCCAAGCCATTTTTCTCTGTCGATTTATCATAGAGCGCGGCAGTGGGGCAAACATCTACACATCTACCGCAAGATTCGCAAGTTGAGTCCCACATGGGCAAATCAAAAGGCGTTGTAATCTTCGATTCAAAGCCACGATAGCCAAAGCTAATCGCTTGCCTGCCTTGTAATTCATCGCAAGCCCGCACGCATTTTCCGCAGAGAATACATTTATCTAAATCGCGCACATAAAAGGGATTGCTTCTGTCTTTTTCGTAGGAGCGAGTTTCGCCTTCATAAGGTTGTTCGCGTACGCCAACGTATCCTGCCACATATTGCAAATCGCATTTCATATTTGCCACACAATGCTGGCAATCTAGCGGATGATCCGAGAGCATCAGATTCATCGTTGTGCGTCTATTTACTTCGATATTTGGGCTAAATGTCTTCACTTCCATGCCATCTGTCGCGGGTGTGGAACAAGAAGTTGGTAAACCGCGATGCCCTTCAATTTCAACGATACACATGCGGCAAGCCCCAAAAGGCTCCAACAGTGGGTCATCACAGAGGGTGGGAATATAAACATTCGCCGCCCGCGCGGCATCTAAAACAGTGCTTCCTTCCGGGACTTCGACTTTTTTATTATCTATTTTGAGATTTATCATAATTTTCTCCTTGCAAGAGCAAAGGTTTTTTTAAATATAGTGCTGATTTACGCCATTATGATAGCGGCGGTTGAGTAGGCGATGTACTTCGCCGTATCGAAACCAAAGCGGATTATTTGTACAATCACTGCTCATAAGAGATTGCCATCTATCAAAACAGCATCAAAATTACAAACTTGTCTACAAGTATCACAACGCGTACAAATATCTGTATCAATAATATGTAACTCTTTCTTTGTACCGCTAATCGCATCAACGGGGCAAGAAATAGCGCAAAGTGTACAACCTGTGCAATCTACTTCGTCAATTGTATAGGTGATGAGTGCCTTACATTGCCCAGCGGGACAATGACCATCCAGAATATGTGCTTCATATTCATCTCTGAAATATTTGAGCGTCGTCAACACTGGGTTGGGGGCAGATTGCCCAAGTCCACACAAGGAAGAATCCCGAATAGATGGGGCAAGTTCTTCGAGCAGGGCAATATCTTCGATCTTCCCTTTCCCTTCTGTAATACGGGTCAAAATCTCAAGCATCCGTTTCGTTCCCAAACGACAAGGAACACATTTTCCGCAAGATTCAGATTGTGTGAAAGTCAAGAAGTATCGCGCCACATCTACCATACAAGTGGTTTCGTCCATGATGACCAATCCGCCCGAGCCCATGATGGAGCCGGCTTTTGCGAGAGCTTCATAGTCAATGGTTAGGTCGAGCATGGATGCGGGCAAACATCCGCCAGAAGGACCACCCGTCTGCGCGGCTTTGAATTCCTTCCCATCAGGGATGCCGCCGCCAATATCGTAGATGACCTCGCGTAGGCTCATCCCTAATTCAACTTCGATTAAGCCTGTATTTTCAACTTTTCCTGTGAGCGCAAATGTTTTTGTGCCTTTGCTTTTTTCCGTCCCCTTCTCTGCCCAACTTTCTGCTCCCTTTGCCAAAATGACGGGGATATTGTTCAGAGTCTCAACATTATTAATAATAGTCGGCACTTCCCATAACCCAGCCTGGGCGGGATATGGCGGGCGCGGCATTGGCATTCCGCGTAAACCTTCAACGGATGCAATCAATGCGGTTTCTTCACCGCAAACAAAAGCCCCTGCACCTTCTTTTAGCTTGATGTCAAAGGAGAATTCTGTGCCTAAGATATTTTTGCCAAGTAAATTCTTTTCACGAGCTCGGTCAAGGGCTAATTTCAAACGCTCAATTGCCAAGGGATACTCCGCTCGACAATAAATATAGCCATAAGATGCGCCGATGGCATAACCGGCGATAGTCATCCCCTCAATCACTGAATGTGGATCGCCCTCTAGCACACTTCTGTTCATAAATGCGCCCGGGTCGCCCTCATCGGCATTACAGATGACATAACCGAAAGAGTCGCTATCAGGATTCTTTTCTTTATACGCGTGGATATTGTCTGCCGCGATGCTCCACTTCCGCCCAGCGGGGAAGCCAGCTCCGCCACGTCCACGCAAGCCAGCGTTCAAAGTCTCATCAATCACTTCGGCAGGCGTCATATCTAAGAGTGCGCGTGAAAGACCTGCATAACCATCGTTGGCAATATAATCTTCGATTTTTTCGGGATCTATAAAACCACAATTGCGTAAAACCCTGCGTTCCTGGGGTGCGAAAAAAGGGATTTCCTTCCATGAAGGAATTTCTTCAAAATGATTATCACCAATTACTGCCAGAGATTTTTTATGTTTATACTCATTATCAATAAAAACATTCTGCAAAATTTGCTTTGTCTCTCTTGGCGTAACCGGACCATAACTCAAACGCGGTTGTCCTGGGATTTCAATATCTAGCAAAGGCTCTTTATAGCAAATGCCAATACAGCCCACAGAAACTACGTCAGCTTGGATGGCATCATTATCAGTGAGCGTATTTTCAACAGCTTCAAGAATTTTATTGCCCCCCGCCGCAATGCCACAAGTCCCCAATCCAACCACAATGCGAGTCTTATCAGCGGTTTTCTCATCAGCCCATTCACGGATAGCGGTGTAATTACTCATTTTTCATCTCCCCATTATTTTTGCTTACGGCACTTTTCTTAGCCTGCGCCTTGATGATTTTTCGCACCATTCGGCGCGCTTTATCGGGGGTGATATTGCCTTTGGTATCCTCGTCAACGATCATTACGGGTGCCAAAGAACAAGCCCCAAAACAAGCCACTTTTTCAAGGGTAAATTCGCCGTCTTCAGTGGTATCGCCCCCGTCTCCTAAACCGAGTTCTTCCTCAACAGCGTCAATAATCAGCGGCGCACCCTGCACATGGCAAGCTGTCCCCTGACAAATTTTTACCTGGTGCCTGCCCACAGGGGTCAAACGAAACTGTGCGTAAAAAGTCAAAACGCCAAAAATATCGCTGGTAGAAACGCGCAATTCTCTGCTGATCTCAGTAATAGCTTCTCTGGGAACATATCCCATTTCCACTTGCACTTGCTGTAATAAGGGAATTAATGCGCTACGGTCTTGTGTGCTAACAGTCATAGAGCCTCCAATAAAATCTGGGGTATTTCCTGACTATTATGCTCTTATTCTCTATCTAAGGGTAGTCGCATACTTCTTATATTTGTCTGACATTTGTCGTGATAAAGTCAATCTTCCTCTTCTTCTGATTGATTATCTCCCTTCTCTTTCTCCCCCGAATTCTGTGAAAAAGCTACAGCAAGAGCAACACCAACGCCTATTCCAACAGCGAGGTTATCTGTAGCAGTACCAATTGCGATTCCAACACCAATACCAAGTAAAAAGCCATAGCGAGTTTTTCTTAAATTTTGATCCATTATGCTTCCTCCATTTTTTCGGACAGAGAGAATCTCTCGGGGTGCGTATACACATTAAAGCGATGTCTTTTAGCATAGCCGATCAGCGTGATGCCCTGCTCTTCGGCGAGCTCTACTGACATCGAGCTTGGGGATGTGCGGGATATGACGACCGCAGCACCCAGCTTGATTGCCTTCTGCATCATCTCTGAGCTAATTCGACCTGTGGTGAGTAACAGACCTTTTTTGGGCTTGCTTCCCTTCATCAACATCGTACCGGCGATTTTATCGAGGGTATTATGCCGTCCAATATCCTCAGCAGAGGCAAGACTCACTTTTCCGTCCGTTAGCACGGAGGTATGCAAGCCGCCACTTTGCCTATAGAGAGTTTGATGCTCATCGAGGAGCTTGAGTAGAAGAGGAATCTGTTTTGGGCCGAGCATCACGTTAATTTTATGCCGAGCAAGCCCAGGCTCCGCGCGCGGTTCGACGGATGTCATCCCTCCAGTGCAGCCAGATGTTCGCGTCCACTTGGCAGGTTTTTTAGCGGCATGATGAAGCCAGACATCCACATTATCACCATGCTCGCAGATGCGGGTATCGGCGACTTCGCTGAAATCCTGAATAATCCCCTCGTTGAAGAGAAATCCGATGGCGAGGGCTTCGAGTTGGGAGGGCGTGCACATAAAAGTGAGCCAGACTTCGCCGTTGACAGTGAGCGAGACGGGGGCTTCGGTGGGGAGGTGAAGGTCGCGTTTTTCGACCTTATCTTTATGAAAGAATTGATATTGTGTGGGCATTATTTGTACCGATAAATGAGACGTTATTTATATTTTTGAGTAACTAGAAATATAACACATCCTTTGTTGAACACAGTTTTTTTGCTTGCTAGCGCACGAATTTTATAAAGGTAAATTCGTATGACAATACTCCCTTTTTATTTGTGACACAGTTCACTAACCACTATTGTGAATTATGTTACAAATACGATGTATTAATAATAGGTTAATTCGCGAGGAAAATATGATTAAGAAAAATGAGCTGAGAGAAGTATTGAAATCCATTCCGTGGTTTGGGGAACTGAACCCTGAGCATTTTGAAAAAATGGTGGCAATTTCTAGTGTTCACGATTTGCCTGAGAACTCGGAGTTGTTTCGCGAGGGAGACCGACAAGATAGATTATATATTGTGGTCGAGGGCCGTGTAGCCTTAGAGATTTTTATTCCCCACCAAGGGAGATTGCGCATTTCTACTGCCGAAAAAATGGATTTGATTGGGTGGTCTGCGGTTACGCCTGGCGTTAGAACACGCACCGCTTCGGCCCAGACTGTAATCCCCAGCCGTTTGGTCGGGATAGATTCCCGTGCCTTGCGCCAAGAATGTGATGAAGATTGTGAATTTGGTTATCTCATTATGCGGCGTATTGCCAATATCGTAGCAGGGCGTTTGATGGTAACGCGCTTGCAGTTGCTAGATATGTTTGCATCTCCGGAATAAGTAATCGACTAGAAATTGTGCACCACAAAGACACAAAGCGCACGAAGTTTTTCTTTGTGTGCACAGAGAAAAACTTTGTGTACTCTGTGCCTTTGTGGTGAGATAAGGACTAAAAAATGAGCGAAGAAAAACTTGAAATAGGTAGCACCTATGCGCTACCCAAAGCTGAATTTGATAATTTGCTGGTGCGGCTCAAAGAAAAAGGATTTGAAACTTTGGGCGCAAAAGTGGATCATGACACGCTGGTTTATGAGCCTATCTCTGCCTTAGCCGATTTGCCTCAGGGTTATATTTCGGAGCAAAAAGCGGGAGAATTTCGTCTAAAAAAAGTAAATCATGATCGCTATTTTGATTATATTCCTGGCGCACATTCTTGGAAGCAATTTCTCTTCCCATCTCGGCAAGAGTTATTTACTTTACGCAAGAACGGCGATGGATGGAATACAGAACTCCCTGATGTCGAGCAGCCCAAATATGCCTTTATCGGCGTGCGTGGATGCGAATTGAGTGCCATCCAAATTCAGGATGGGATTTTCATGCGCGAAGATTTCACAGACCCGACTTACGCAAAACGCCGCCAAAATTTATTTGTTTTGGCAGTGAATTGTTTACACCCCGCAAAAACTTGTTTTTGTACATCACTCAAAACAGGTCCAAAAGCCTCCCCCGGATTTGATATTTCTCTCACAGAACTAGACGATGTCTTTTTGCTCGAGATCGGCTCTGAAATAGGACGTTTGGTTTTACAAGGGTTACCCCTTGAAGCTTCAAGTGCCTTTTTATTGCAAACTGCTCAAAAAGGATTGGAGCGTGCAGAGAAGGAAATTAAACGCGAATTAGACACCAGCGATCTCTCTGAATTGATGACCAAAAATCTCACTCATAGCCATTGGCAGGAAATTGCTGAACGCTGCTTATCGTGTGGGAATTGCACTCAAGTTTGCCCAACTTGTTTTTGCTGGGACACAGTGGATACCAGCGATTTACTTGGCAAAGAAACCAAACGCGAACGCGTCTGGGATTCTTGCTTCAATCCCGGATATTCATATTATGCAGGTGGGAATACCCGCCCAACCATTAACACTCGTTATAGACAATGGCTTACGCATAAACTCGGCACATGGAAAGAGCAATATGGAACATTGGGCTGTGTTGGCTGTGGCAGATGTATTGTTTGGTGTCCAGTCGGCATTGATCTAACCGAAGAAATTCCGCTCTTTAGAGAGGAAAAGAAGTCATGACAACATTAATAAAACCCTCCGCAGTAGATGAAGCACAGCCTATGACACCTTATTGGGCAGAAATAACAGAAATTGTTCAAGAAGCCGAAGGTGTTTCAACTTATTGGCTGAAATTCAAAGACGAAGACTTAGCCAAAACCTATTCTTTCTTGCCCGGTCAATTTAATATGCTTTATCTCCCTGGTTATGGGGAGGCGGCAATCTCAATTTCGTCTGATGCAGCAGACCGTTCTCGCTTTGGGCATACAATTCGCTTTGTTGGGAATGTTACGAACGCAATTAGCCGCTTAAAAGTAGGAGATGAAATGGGGATCCGAGGACCTTTTGGTACTCCGTGGCCTATGGATGAAATCGAAGGACACGATATTACCATCGCCAGTGGCGGGATTGGCTTAGCCCCCCTGCGCCCTGCAATTTATCACATTCTTAATAATCGCGAACGCTATGGACAAATCCATATTTTATATGGCTCTCGCACCCCCGCTGATTTGCTCTACACAAATGAATATGAAGAATGGGAAAAGCAAGATGTTCACGTTGTCACAACTGTAGACCGCGCAGACGATACCTGGAAAGGTTCTGTTGGCGTTGTGCCAATGCTCTTTTATCGTTATCGCATGGATGCCCCAAATTCTGTAGTGCTAACCTGTGGACCTGAAATCATGATTCGCTTTGTGATTTTTGAAGGCTTAGCTCGCCGCGTTCCTCCCGATCATCTTTATGTATCTCTCGAACGCAATATGAAATGCGGACAAGGCTCTTGCGGGCATTGCCAGTTAGGACCCCACTTCATCTGCAAAGATGGTCCCGTTTTCCGCTTTGACCAACTCGAAGATTTCTTCAACGTGGAGGAATACTAATGACACGCCCCACTTTAGCCGTACACAAATTCTCCTCCTGCGATGGATGCCAGCTACAAATCCTGAATATGGAAGATGAAATTCTAGATTTAGCCGAAGTTATAGACATCGCCTATTTTCTTGAGGCAACCAGAGCCACGCGCCCCGGTCCTTATACGATTTCGATGGTCGAAGGTTCCGTAACAACAGAGCATGAAATTGAACGCATCAAAAAAATCCGCGATGAATCGAAAATTCTTATCTCAATTGGCACGTGTGCCACCGCTGGCGGTATTCAAGCACTCCGCAATGTCGCCGATGCTGATGAGTACGCCAATATCGTTTATCCCAACCCCGAATATCTCAGTTATCTCAAAACGGCATCCCCGATTTCTGATTATGTAGATGTAGATATGGAGTTATGGGGTTGTCCCGTAGACAAAAAGCAATTGCTCGAAGTCATCGTTGCCCTGCTCCAAAATCGCCGCCCTGTGCTCCTGCAAAGTAGCGTTTGCATGGAATGTAAGCAAGCTGGGACCATCTGCGTTTTGGTTGCCGAAGGTACGCCTTGTATTGGTCCCGCCACTCGTGCGGGATGCGGCGCAGTCTGTCCCACAATGGGACGTGGTTGCTACGGATGTTTTGGTCCCCAAGATGGAGCCAATACCGATTCGCTCAGCGACATCTTAACAGATATTGAGCGTTATCCCGGCGAAACAGAGCGACTTTTTAACAATATCAGCAATTTTGCCCCCGCTTTTCACGAAGCCGCCAGCAAATTAAAAGATTAATTGGATGTGAAGCCGATACGCACTTGATTTGGGTTTGGGTGTTGTTTCCCGAACAGATTCTCGGCGTGAGCAGATGACCTGTCTTCCGTAACGCGACATAAATGTCGCGTTACAAAGGGCAGAAAAATGTCCACGCCACGAAGGTGTCGACCAGCGGCACGCAAGTTTAGGTCACGCGCGGCGCGGTACTTTATCCAAAAAAAGATTGAAACCTGAGAGGTCTCCAAGACCTGTCAGGTTTACCATCAGAAATAAGGAAATCTACTATGTATGAAAAAATCCAAGTTGATGCTTTGGCACGTGTTGAAGGTGAAGGCGGGTTGTATATCGCATTAGACGGCGATAGCATTAGCGAATTGCGTTTAGATATTTATGAGCCACCCCGCTTTTTTGAAGGCTTTTTGCAGGGACGTTATTTGCAAGAAGTGCCCGATATTACCGCCAGAATTTGCGGTATTTGCCCCGTGGCGTATCAAATGAGTTCGGTTTACGCGCTAGAGAATGCAGTGGGGGCAAAGATTACGCCCAGCATTCGAAAATTGCGGCGTTTACTTTATTGCGGCGAATATATTGAAAGCCACGCTTTACATATTTATATGTTGCAGGCTCCCGATTTGCTGGGACACGAGAGCGCGCTCTCTTTGGCGGCTGTTGCGCCAGATGTTGTAAAAACCGCGTTGCGTTTGAAGAAAATTGGCAATGAAATACTGCGCACCATTGGCGGGCGTTCTGTTCACCCTGTGAGTAGTTGCGTGGGCGGATTTTACCGTTTCCCCAAAGTAGAAAAGTTAAAAGATTTATTGCCCGATTTACGCTGGGGATTGGAAGCATCAAAAGAGACCGCGCGTTGGGCAATCACTTTGCCTTATCCAGAAATGGACGTAGATTATGAGTTCGTAGCGTTGACTCTGCCCGATGAATATGCGGTTATTGGTGGTGATGTGCTCTCGAGTAAAACGGGCACAATCCCTGTAGAAGAATTTTTATCTGTGTACCCCGAAAAACATATTCGACACTCAAACGCATTACACAGCTCAAATGCCAGCGGCGACCCTTATTTGGTCGGTCCTTTGGCGAGGTTGAATCTTAATCATGAAAAATTGAGTCCGCAAGCAAAAGCGATTGTGGAAGAGCTGAAACTCGAATTCCCGATTACGAACCCTTACAAAGCTCTAATTGCACGGGCGGTAGAGTTGGTTCAATCTTATGAATTGGCAATTGAGATTGTCGAAAACTATGCGCCTGAAGGGAAGAGCCACGTTGAGTTAGATTTGAAAGTTGGTCAGGGCTATGCCGCCACCGAAGCCCCACGCGGATTGCTCTATCATGATTACGAAGTGGACGAGAAAGGTTTCATCAAAACTGCGCATATTATCCCGCCCACTGCTCAAAATTTGGCGCGTGTTGAAGAAGATTTGCGGCAGCTTATTCCGCAAGTGATTGATAAAGAGCACGCAGAAGCTACGTTGGATTGTGAGCATTTGATTCGTTCTTATGATCCTTGCATCTCTTGCGCCACGCACTTTTTGACCTTAGATATTGAGCGAAAATAGACTTTAGACTTTAGCCTTTTCAAAAAAGCTGAGATCTGATGTCTGAGGTCTAAAGTCTTATCCTCATGAATAAAATTATCATCATCGGCATCGGACAAAAATTTAGGGGAGATGATGCTGTTGGTCCCGAAGTTGTTTTGGCGTGGGAGGAGAGATACCCCCAAAAAGCCGAAAAACTTCAAGTGAAAATTAGCCCTTTGCCGGGATTAGAATTACTCGGCTTATTTGAAGACGCAGATACCGCTATTTTAGTGGATGCTGTTCAAAGCGGTGCAGAAGCGGGGACAATCCACGTTGCTGGCGCGGAGCAGTTGGTCTCTTTTGGGGCAGGCTCTGGTTCTGTGCATGGATTCGGGGTCGCGGAGACGCTGGCTTTGGGGCGGCTTGCTAACCCTGAGGCTATTCCTGAAAACCTGATTATTATCGGCATTGAAGCCCTAATCTTGGATGTGGGGAGCTCTATTAGTGCTGAGGTGAGGGAAAGTATCCCGAACGCAGTTGCTAAACTTGATGAGATAGTTCTTCAGTATATTTAGAGAGAAATTTAACCACGAAGAGCACGAAGAAATACGAAGGAAAAACCTTTTTTACGTCATTGCGAGCGTCTTTTTGCGAAGCAATCCCCCTCCATGATTATCGGGAGATTGCTTCAGCGATAGTGACGCTTCGCAATGATGACATCGTTTTTCCTTTGTGAAACTTTGTGTTCTTTGTGGTTAAGTGTTTTTCAGACCAATTTTCCCACAACCTTCACACAGGGACGTGTAAAAACATCGTCTGCATGAGGAGCATCTTCGAGTTCGCCGCTTAGGTCGATGCCGGGGAAATGCAGATTGCGGTGCATCTCTTTGCGCCAGTTGGGACATTCGCTCACGTCGTAGATGATGCCATCGTAGGCAATCCATTTTTCGTCTTCGTCATCGCCGTTGTGGCGCATGAGTTGGGGGAGGGTGATAGTTTTGCCGGGGATTTTCATGGAGGTATTTTAGCACGCTACTCTGGGGATGTGGGATAATTACGGCATCCTGAAAATCTAACCACGAAGGACACGAAGAAGCACGAAGGAATAATGTTTTATGTCATTGCGAGCGTTTTTTTGCGAAGCAATCTCCCGCTAATTATGGGCGGGAGATTGCTTCAGCGATAGTGCCGCTTCGCAATGACGACATCGTTTTTCTTTGTGAATCTTTGTGCTCTTCGTGGTAGAAAATACTAAAACTCCGAGGCAAAAAATGACAAAAACAATATTATTAGACGGGCAATCTCTCACCATCGAGCAGGTTGTTGAAGTGGCGTATGGCGAAGCGAATCTGCCCAAAGTCATAATCAAAGCTGATTCACAGAAGCAAGTTCAAAACGCGGCAGATGCCGTCCAAATCCTGCTTGAGCGCGGCGAAGTGGCTTACGGAATCACAACGGGATTTGGCGCGTTTAAGGATAAAGTCATCCCCCTTGAAGATGTGAAAACCTTGCAGAAAAATATCGTCATGAGCCACGCGGTTGGCACGGGCGCTCTCTACGACACCCCCACCACGCGCGCAATTATGCTCATCCGCGCAAATACGCTGGCGCGGGGGCACTCTGGTATTCGGCTCTCCACTTTGCAATTTTTGCTGGATATGTTGAACGCGGGCATCCACCCAGCCATCCCCGAAAAAGGATCGCTGGGCGCAAGTGGCGATCTGGCTCCGCTGGCGCATATGGCGTTGGTGATGATCGGGATGGGAGAAGCAGAGTTTGACGGGCGGATGATGAGCGGCGCGGACGCTCTTAAGTCGGCTGGGTTGCAGCCAGTGGACTTGGCAGCCAAAGAGGGGCTTGCTCTCACCAACGGGACTTCGGTCATGTGCGCGTTGGGGACACTTTTGGTGCATAAATCGGAGCGTTTGAGCGGAATTGTAGATGTGGCTGGCGCGCTGAGTTTGGAAGCGTTGAACGGAACCCCGCTCGCTTTCGATGAGCGAATTCATAACCTGCGTCCTTTTCCCCGTCAAATTGAGACTGCAAAAAATATGCGGAATTTGCTTAAAGGGAGCGAATTTACACGCGATTATGATCCCGCCAATGTGCAAGATGCCTATACTTTGCGCTGTATTCCCCAAGTTCACGGCGCGGCGCGAGACGCAGTTGCTTACACGCGCTGGGTGATGGAAATCGAGTTGAATTCGGTCACAGATAATCCGCTCATTTTCATTGATGGCGAAAAAATTGACGTAATTTCAGGCGGAAATTTCCACGGCGAGCCACTCGCAATCTCAATGGATTATTTGGCAATTGCTATCACAGAACTAGGTAATATCTCCGAGCGACGGATTATGCGCCTGACCGATGATTGCAGTAACGCTCAGACTTTACCCGCCTTTCTCACGAAAAATGGCGGCTTAAATTCGGGATTTATGCTCACCCAATATACGGCAGCGGCTCTCGCCACAGAAAATAAAGTCTTGGCGCATCCTTCGAGTGTGGACAATATCCCCACTTCGGCAAATGTCGAAGATCATGTCAGCATGGGCTTGACCGCCGCGCTAAATCTGCGTCAGATTGCGGAAAACGTGACCCATATCCTAGCCACCGAATTAATGGCTGCCGCGCAAGGAATTGATTTCCGCAAGGATGAAGTTGGCGCGGAGGCAAATCTCGGGGAAGGCACTGCGCCGATTTATGCCCGCATTAGAGAAGAAGTGCCTTTTATTGAGAAAGATACTATTTTGTATGAGTATATTTCTGCGGTGAAGAAGTTGATTAATAGTGGGGAGTTGGATTATTTGGAGAGTTGAGTTTTTGCAACGCGAATGTGCGCGAATTGGCGAATTACGCGAATGTAGGCATAAGCTATTCTGCTGACTTGACACTACTAATTAGCGGAATAATATCATCCAAACTTTAACTGAATAAGGAAATGAACACAATGAATGAATTTGAAAAAACAAATATCTTTCTCCAAATTGATGGGGTTGAACTGAATATCTCGGCGATTTCGCGTAAGGGGAAAAAACCCCCAATTGTCTTTTTGCACGGTTTTGGGTCTACAAAAGAGGATTACGCAGATATTATTAGGCAAGCAAGTCTTAGCGATTACCCATTTTTAGCGTATGATGCCCCTGGCAGCGGAGAAACTTACTGTTCAGAACTAGAAAAAATATCCATCCCTTTTTTGGTCAAAACCGCTCTGGCTGTTTTAGATCATGCTAATATCGAGCAATTTCACTTAGCCGGGCACTCAATGGGCGGATTAACTGCGTTGCTCTTATCGCATCAGAATCCTGACAGGGTACTCAGCTTTACCGATATTGAAGGCAATATCGCCCCCGAAGACTGCTTTTTGAGCAGGCAAATTATCGAATATCCTGCGGCTAATGCGAATGAATTCTTTGAGCGTTTTGTAGAGCGCACACTGCATACGCCAGCTTATTCAAGTCCCCTTTATTCGGCGAGTCTGAGACATAAAATTCGAGCTGAAGCCGTTGAAGGTATTTTCTCCTCCATGGTGGAATTATCGGATCATGGAGAGCTTATGGATAAATTTGTGAGCCTGCCTTGCCCCAAAATGTTCATGTATGGAGAACAAAACCGAGCACTTACATATTTAGGCTACATAAAATCCAAAGGTGTCAGATTGTCTGAAATCTCAGAGTGCGGTCATTTCCCCATGTATGCCAACCCCCCCTTGATGTGGCGTGAGATAGCAGATTTCCTGAATTCGTTTTCCCAATAAGACCTGACAGCAACGCTCCGCGTTGTGCTTGTTAGCGTAAAGTACCGCAACGCGGAGCATTTCTACTAGGATTTTTATCTTGGCTAGAGCATGGGGGAAATTTCGGAACGCACGTGCTTTTAGCTTGGGTACCGAATCCTAAGCTGATCTGTGCTGTGAGCAGAATTCTGTTTACGCCAGCGACAATGTGGACCAAAAGCATACAAGTTGGGGGCATGTGCGTCGCGGCTTCTTCATCTAATTGCAAAGGGCGACATAAATGTCGTGTTACGAGGGCTTATCCTATCTTTTTGCGTGTTTCAAGTAGGGCATTTTTTGCGGCATAACGCAATAATTTTGTGTCGTTGACGGGGGTAATCAAATGAAATCCTTGCTCAGATAATTTTGCTGCATCTTCTGGCGTGCTTGCATGGATGCCAGCAATACGACTGTGTTTAATGACCTGCTTCATAATCGTGTTTAGCGCGTTTTGCAATTTTGGGTCGTTCAAGTCTCCCAAGCCAGCCAGCCCCATACTGATACTTAAATCTACGGTTCCTACATAAATGCCATCGAGGCTGGGGGTGGTGATAATCTCTTCGATATTCTCTAAGGCTTGCGCTGTTTCAATCATGGCTAAGGTTGTGACGGTTTCGTTTGCGTGCTCAAAATAATCGTTGCCCGCATAAAGATTTGCCCGTATCGGACCGTAGCTTCGGAATCCAAGTGGTGGATAGCGACACGCGCCCACAAAAGCCTCTGCTTCTTCACGAGTATTGATCATTGGACAAACCAGACCATAAACACCGGCATCCAAAAGGCGCATAATGGTGATAGGTTCATTCCACGGGACACGAGCGAGGGGGACGGCCTCAGTGGTTGAAATGGCTTGCAGCATGGATAGGGCAGTCTGATAGTCGGCGAGACCATGTTGCATATCAATGGTGATGGCATCGTAGCCCGTTTGCGCCATTATTTCTGCTGTCCATGCGTTTGGAATTGTTAGCCACGCGTTGAGAGCGGTTTTCCCTTCACCCCAGAGTTTTTTTAGTTTATTTTCTCTCATTTTCTTACTCTTCTATTTTGGCTTTTCCGAAACCATCGCCCGTCTTTTTATATTCTGCTCTTGGGGGGCTAAAAATATCTAGCACGACTGCTCCCACTTCTTTTGTGCGGATGCCATGAAGTACGCCACCGGGCGTATGCCAAAAATCACCTGCATTTGCTGAAAACTCTTCATCGCCTTGAATACGGATACATTCCCCTTCTATTAATACGCCCCACTGTTCTTCAGGGTGGCTATGGATATTTCCTGCTGAATTTGGCTCAACGCGCACGACAGACAGCATCGCATTTTCGCCTACGAAAACGCGAGCACTCAACCCCTCCGAAAGTTTTCGGGCGACACCTTTTGATTCAGTATTTATGTTGAATATCCACTCAGGAATTTGTGTTGTGTCTGACATTTTTCTCTCCTTTTTTGACATCGCTTCATGATTCAAATACTTAAATTTAACTTTGCAAATATCCCTGCAATTATACATGAAGGCAATTTATCAATCGCGACATTTTTTGAAATAACTTCGAGCAATGCTTTATAATCTGGTCATCAAAAAACATTCGCATAATTTGCCCATTCGCGAAAATTCGCGTTGAAAAAAGATGTGCACTGCATCTCAAAGATGCATTGCTCATCAAGTTGTATTGTAGAACCGAACTGCAACGCATTTGTTCAAATGCAATGCAGTTCTATATCCTAAAGAGGAAAAAATGCCAAAAATCGTTGAATGTATTCCTAATTTTTCAGAAGCCCGCCGCCCCGAGGTGGTGGACGCAATTGTCGCCGCTGTAGAATCTGTCGCTGAAGTGAGCCTGCTCGACCGCTCATCGGATAATGACCATAATCGCACCGTACTTACTTTTGCGGGACCCCCGAAGCCTATTGCCGAAGCTGCGTTTCGTGCCATCAAAGTTGCGGGTGAGTTAATCAATTTAGATGAACATGAGGGAGCGCATCCGCGCATTGGTGCGACGGATGTAGTGCCCTTTGTCCCCATCTCGGATGTGACGATGGATGATTGCGTCGCTCTTGCACATGGGCTTGGTGCGCGCGTGGGGAGGGAGTTGCAGGTCCCTGTCTTTTTCTACGAAAACGCGGCGAAAAGCCCCGATCGCGTTAATTTGGCGAAAGTCCGCAAGGGGCAATATGAGGGGCTAAAAGGTGAAGTTGGGACTGCTGAGCAACGCATCCCTGATGAGGGACCGAATACTGTCTCCACAGCGGGAGCAACGGTGATTGGCGCGCGCGATCCGCTGGTCGCATTTAACGTCTACCTGACAACGGATGATGTATCCATTGCTCAAAAAATAGGCAAAGATATTCGTCATTCTTCGGGTGGATTACGCTACGTCAAGGGGATGGGCTTGCTCGTAGACGGTCACGCCCAAGTCTCGATGAATTTGACTAATTTCCGCAAAACGCCTGTTGCGCGTGTCGTGGAGATGATTCGCCGCGAGGCAGAGCGATATGGTGTTGGGATTCGTCACAGCGAGTTGGTTGGATTAATTCCGCAAGAGGCACTCGTGGACGCGGCGGTCTGGTATATGCAACTTGACCAATTTGAGAAAGCCCAAGTGCTAGAAACGCGGCTGGCGGATGTGGCGCAGGAAGGACTTGCGGCGCAGGAAAAAACCGATTTCCTTGATGAAATCGCGGCTGGAAAACCGACTCCTGGCGGCGGCTCTGTTGCCGCATATTCTGCCGCAATGGGTGCGGGACTTGTAGCGATGGTAGCGCGTTTGAGCATTGGCAAAAAGAAATATGCCGATATTGAAAATGAAATGAAAGAAATTTTGGCAGAAGCCGAAGATTTGCGTGCAGAATTGACCCAAGCTGTAGAAGAAGATGCAGCGTCTTTTACTGCCATTATGCAAGCCTTTAAATTGCCAAAGGGAAGTGATGAGGAAAAAGAGGCGCGTTCACAGGCAATTCAAGATGCAACGCTTTACGCTAGTGAAGTGCCTTTGGTAACAGCAAAAGGCGCAGTGCGTGTGATGGAATTAGCCTTGGAAGTTGCTAAAGTTGGCAATGCTAATGCCATCACAGATGGGGCTTCGGGTGCAGAAATGGCACGCGCCGCATTGAACTCAGCAGGATATAATGTGCGTATTAATCTCTCTTCGTTGAAAGATAAAGAGAAGGCAGAAGAGCTTTTAGCCAACTTAAAGAAATTAGAAGAAAAGGCAGATGTGATTAAGGCAAGTTTGCAACTGGTTTTAGAAGAGCGCGGCGGATTGGAATTTTAGATGCGAGTCTTTTTTCTGTTTCTAACTCTCTTGATGACGGCTTGCGTTCCTACGCCTACTGTTGGAATATCTGTCCAAGCGGAATCAAGCCCAACACAAGAGCGTGTCGCGCCGTCGCAAATTCCGCCAACAGCTACGCCAACGCTTACGCCGAATCCTACTGCGACATCCACAATAATCCCTACCGAAACACCCATACCATGCGATGCTTACGAAAGTTTTTGTGTAGAAGATGGGCATTTTCTCTTGGCACGTCCTATTGATGCAGAAAAAAATAATAAGATCGAAATAGCCTATAGATACGGCTCAACGCTTAATGGGAAACGGGATCCGCATCATGGGGTGGAGTTTATCAATGAGTTTGGCACGCCTATTCTTGCAGTAGCAGAGGGGCGCGTAATTTACGCCGATAAAGATAAGCCCGCCATTTACACCCCTTGGGAAAGATTTTACGGAAATTTGGTCGTTATTGAGCATAATCTCTCCGGATTAGATGCGCCGCTCTATACTCTATATGCCCACCTTTCTACTATTAACGTAGAAAAGGGCGAAATTGTGCAAAAAGGACAGCCTGTCGGAAATGTGGGGATGTCGGGTGGGGCGGTTGGTAGCCATCTTCATTTTGAAGTACGGATGGGCGAAAGTTATACAGAGACACGCAATCCGGAATTATGGCTGATGCCACTCGAAGAAAATCACGGGGCTATTGTTGTGCAAATTGCTGATGAAAGGGGCAAGTTGATTCGGGTTCCGCTTATCGTAGAAAAAGTTGGGGGCGCAGAAGATGCCCTTAAAAGGGTAGCAAGTTTGGAAGCGTATGCCCCGGAAAAATATCCCGTTGGCGTAGAGGATAAATGGCAAGAAACGCATGCCATCGCTGGCATCCCCTCTGGAAAATATCGCCTTAGTTTTTCTTTTGCGGGGCAATACTGGGAGCGTTTTATTGAAGTCTATACAAATAAAGTCTCTGTGGTATATTTTGTCGTTGAGTAAAAAATATTTAGAAAGAGGAGAAAAAAATGGGATTAAAACCTGACCACTGGATCAGAAAAACAGCAGTAGAGCAAAAAATGATTGAGCCATTTGTAGAAGACCAAGTGCGCGATGGTGTCATCTCTTACGGCGTTTCATCTTATGGGTATGATATTCGCGTAGCCGATGAGTTTATGATTTTTACGAACGTCCACTCCGCAGTCGTTGACCCCAAAAATTTTGACCCCAAATCGATGGTCGAGTTTAAGGGCGATACTTGTATCATCCCGCCCAACTCATTCGCGCTCGCTCGCTCGGTTGAGTATTTTCGCATCCCGCGTAAAGTACTCACGATTTGTCTTGGCAAATCGACTTATGCGCGTTGTGGCATCATCGTCAACGTGACTCCTTTTGAGCCAGAATGGGAAGGTTTTGTGACCCTTGAAATCTCGAATACCACCCAACTCCCCGCGAAGATTTATGCCAACGAAGGCTTGGCGCAGGTACTCTTTTTTGAAGCCGATGAAGAATGCGAAACATCTTATGCGGATAAGAAAGGGAAATATCAGAAACAGAAATCTATTGTTTTGCCAAAACTTTAATCGGATGTGAAACCGCATCGAACTTGTTTTGGGCTTGGTCACGTTTGTGAGCTTTTGTGTGGGGAGGGGCTTGGTGCTTTTTCCCCGTGAAACGTAAAACGTATTGCGTAAAACTTTCTTCAACGTAATACGTTTTACGCAATACGTTGGAGTACGAATATGAAAATCATCCCCTACGAAGAAAAATATCAGGACCAAATTGTCAAACTCTGGCAAGCCTGCGGATTAACCGTCCCGTGGAACGACCCCGTCAAAGATATCACGAGAAAGCTCGCCAAAGACCCCGAATTATTTCTCGTTGGTCTCATAGATGAGGTTCTAGTCGCCTCTGTAATGGGTGGCTATGAAGGACATCGTGGCTGGATCAATTATTTGGCTGTCTCTCCTGATCTACAAAAAAGTGGATACGGTCGTCAGTTAATGAAAGCAGTAGAGAAGAAGATTGCCGAGCAAGGTGCGCCGAAAATCAATTTGCAAATTCGCACCAGCAATGTAGATGTGATCGCCTTTTATAAAGCAATTGGCTATAAACGGGATGATGTGGTCGGGATGGGGAAGAGATTGATTGATGATGAGTAGCTACTTAGGAAAGGAATTATTATGTCGTATAAAGGAATTTTAGACCGTTACGGTCATTTATTTGATTTACCCGAGCACACAAAAGAAATTGCGCTCTTGGAGGGGAATACTCCCTTAATCCGTATGCCACGTTTAACGCGGGAGTTGGGCGCAGAAGCAATTTATGTCAAATATGAAGGCTTGAATCCAACTGGCTCCTTCAAAGATCGCGGGATGACTGCCGCCGTTAGCGAAGCAATTGGACGTGGTGCTGAAACGGTTATCTGTGCTTCAACGGGAAATACAGCAGCATCAGCGGCAGCGTATGCATCACGAGCTGGGTTGCGAGCGGTTGTTCTGATTCCTAAAGGAAAGGTTGCCGCAGGAAAGTTAGCGGGCGCTATTGCCTATGGTGCGGATGTAATCCAAATAGAAGGCTCATTTGATGATGCGCTCACGATGGTGGTCGAAATTACGAAAACAACGCCTTTGGCTTTGGTTAATTCTATTAATCCCTATCGCATCGAAGGACAAAAAAGTGGAGCCTTTGAGATTTGTGATACCTTAAGTGATGCCCCTGATTGGCATTGTCTACCTGTTGGCAACGCGGGCAATATCACCGCTTATTGGGCGGGATATAAACAATATGCTGAAGTCAAAGGAATGTCTTTACCGAAAATTTTGGGAGTGCAGGCAGCTGGTTCCGCTCCATTAGTTGTGGGGCATCCTGTTGAGAATCCAGAAACAGTCGCCACCGCAATCCGCATCGGGAAGCCAGCGCGTGGGGAGCAGGCGTTAATGGCAGCAGAAGAATCGGGTGGCAGAATTATTGCGCAGAGTGACGAAGCTATTCTTGAAGCACAACGCATTTTAGCCAGCGAAGGTGTCTGGGTAGAACCCGCATCCGCGGCGGGATTGGCAGGATTGAAAGCCGAAATCGAAGCTGGGAGATTTAACCCCAAAGGGCAAAAAATCGCCATCATCTGCACTGGGCATGGGATGAAAGATCCCGGTATCATCGCCGACTCTATGCCTACGCCAGAGTTGATCCCCGCGGAGATGGGCGCGTTGAGAGAGTTGTTGGGGGTGTAAGTATCACGAATTGTGCGAATTTAGCGAATAAAAAAGACTTCCGAAGTTTTTAAAACTTCGGAAGTCTAAAAAGAATGAGGGCTTTGAATTTTTTACTTTCTGGCTTTTTCTAAATGCCTTTTGGAAACCAATACCCTAGCAATCTTCCGTTGGGGTTTTCAATCAGCTTATTCCATTCATCAATTTCAAAAGCGATATGGGCGATTGCTGCCGTGGGGAATTTTTCGTATTCATCACAGAAAAAATCAAGCGCGTGGGCCATAGTGGGATTATGTCCGATAATCATCACGCTTTCTGTTTCTTCAGGTAATTTTGCAAGTTCGTCTATATAATTGCGGAGGTCAGCGTGATAGAGTTTGTTGAGAAATTCTGCTTCATGCTCGAAGGTGAACTCTTCTAAAAAAAGTGATAGAGTTTCTCGCGTTCGCTGGGCTGAGGAGCAGAGAATGGCATCCACTTCGATACCTTGCCCTTGTAAAAAAGCACCCATGCGCGGCGCATCTCTTCTGCCGCGTCTATTTAGTGGGCGTTGATGGTCAGATAGATTGGAATGGTTCCAACTGGATTTGGCATGGCGCATTAATAGCAGGTTTTTCATGATCACTCCTTTTTATTATTTTACTCGTTTTTTGGGAAGTTCTTTAGAGCCAACCAAAAGTCCTCTCCTGTGCAAATCAACCTCCGCATTGCAGAGGAGCAAAATTGCTTCATATACATAATTGCAATAATTTGGCTCGTCATACCGTTATATTTGCTAGCAAAGCAAGGGAGAATGCGCGTTGCGTGTTTCATCTCTATACATGATAATAATAGCGTAAACTATTTAATATCCGACTCTGAAACTAAACTAGTCACCTGACAGTTTATCGTCAGCGATAGGAACAAAGCGAAACAGGAGCAAAGAGCTCATTGGTTATTCTCCTTTCAATAAAGCGTAAGCCGATTTGAAAGATGCTCAAATCTCTGCGGTCTTT